>Ga0163161_10000292_pt1 | contig 43763 bp, 37 predicted proteins | sample S45metaG_FD_129847 | JGI IMG/M metagenome (GOLD analysis project Ga0163161, IMG submission 129847) | Switchgrass rhizosphere microbial communities from Kellogg Biological Station, Michigan, USA - S4-5 metaG | ecosystem: Host-associated > Plants > Roots > Rhizosphere > Soil | place: USA... | reverse complement strand
AGGGAAAAGAAAAAAAAAGAAAAATGGGAAGAGCCCGAACACTTCGGGCAGACTAACCGTATCCTCATGCGCAACTACCAGATCTTAAAATCACTTTTCAATAAAAAAGGCCACCCGGTAAGCAACTGGAGACTCAGGGACGAGGGATTTGAGTTCAAGTTCATGACCAGCATTTACGAAACCGAAGACGGCATGAGACTGAACATGTGCTATGACTACGGTTGGCATCAGCTACCCGGCAATGAGATAAGAATTTATCCTGTTCCACCGCATATTGTATTGGGCATAGCAAAAGCGACAAAACATCAAAAATAAAATTAAAACATAGAAGTGATCGGCATAAGATGCAAGCAAAAGCCAAACATTCACTAAGAAAAAATTTTTTATTCGCTATCTGGTGAGACCATCCTATCTAGGTGGCCGGAAAGATTTCGGAACATACTTATCCTTCTCTGAAATATAGTTAACAATCTTTTCCCTCATCTCATCCAGATACTTCGTATAGCTCAGATTCTTTCTCCTGCCGATCGATATAAACTTACGGTATGCTACACCTAAATCAATGCCCAAACTCTGCTCTAACCAGTGCACAACATCAGCAATCTCCAGCTTACCATTATTCAGCGAACCCGAAAGAAATATCCCATAGGCAAGTTCCACCAGTTTGATCTTCTCATCCGTCCATTTGAGTCTGCCTCTTGACAGTAGTACATCAGGGATAACCGGCTCAGGACGAATGTATATCAGCCTTACCCTTTCTATAATATAGTCCTGCAGCTTTTCAAGCGCCCTGAACTTTGCGAAATTATAATCCTGGTTTGTACAAAAACCATCATCAAAAACGCCGATCACGACAGCTCCCGCAACATCAGGCAACAGTACATCTAAATTCCGGCGAAGAAAAAAAGCATTATCCATAGCCTCTTCTTCCCGCTGATAATAATCATACAAAAAACTATGCTGCGAATAAAAACGCTTTATAAAAGCAAGCTCCGAGAGGTAATAATCCTTTACCATATCGTCTGTCCCCCGGGGCACACCCGAGATCAGGTTATGGAGTTCTACTTCATAGATATAAAGCATATAAAACCTGGGCTTTATGAACTTAAAAAACATCACCTCTTCCCGATCCGTTAGAAAGCCATCAGTCATGACACGTTCCCTCAATTCTTTCAGTGCCCTTGAAATTGCGGCTAATCGTGCTGCATAAAATGCAACATCATTTCCCAGCACTATTAATTCACCCTCAAGTTTATAATACAGGTGATCAAAAAATTCAGTATCCATAAATAAAAAAATTAAATCCTCAATCTAAAGACTTGAGCCAGGTCAATAATTTATTTAATATGCTCACATGTGGCATCTCGCCTAATATATACCTATCATCATATACAGAAATAGGGATATGAGAATATCCAGAATACCATCACCGCTCAAATGCGGGCCCTGGATTATTAGGAGAAACACTTAAAGCTGACTGTATTTTATATTGGGACCTCAAGTCGGCAACAAGCTTCTCGTTATAATCCTTGAAACCAGCATAAACCCAGGAGCAGTCCCTGCTCAGCTCCACATCTGCCACAAATTCACCCGTCGCCGCCCTGCCCGCCCTGTCATGGTCGAAATACAGTTCGACAACATCAAACTTAGCTGCCCTGGCTTTTGCAGTCTGCAGTAGAGAAAGCGAATTAAGTACCAGCACCGAGGCAGGATCCTTCCCGTGTTCTACCCTCCAGCTCAAAAAATCAAAATAACCCTCGAACACGCAGAGTCTTTTAGCCGACCCCTCTAAAAAACTCACCCCCTTATGCCCAAGGCACCCCTTGAAATACTTATTTCTTACCTCCCATCCCCCGTTCTCATTCGGCCATCCAGAAGCGAAGTAATTGCGAAGCCTGTTTTTATCATCCAGAACAGAATAATACACCTCGTACAAGTGCCCCTTAGCAACCTTACCAATACCCCTGCTGTCCAGATAAGCGCTTATTGCTGTATTAGCTCCCAGCTCCTCCATCCTTTCGATCGCATATCGGGGAACTTTTACGGGCCTGGATGCTGGAACCCGCTGTGACTTCATATCGACAGAGCCATCAATTTCGACCTGCCCATATTCCACGATTTTACGCAGGACTTCAGGAAAACCCGATGGGTACCAGTAGGCAAGCCCAAAATCAATTACACTACCGCTCCTGATCCCGGACACTCCCGGCCCGCCATGGTCGAACCATACCCCTAGTTCATCATTGACGCATAAAGAAGCCGTGTATTCCTCCCGCAACATGCTCAGGAAAAAGTGTTCACCCCCAGAGACCTTCTGCGGCGTAAAACCAAGGTTCCTTAACAGACCAAGCAGCGATACCTTCTCCTTGATCTCATTTACATTTAAAAAAGCAGACATAATCCATTATATTTAAAACTTTACCTGTCGCAACACATAAACTTGCAACTGAAACCGAGCGGGACCGGTCATAACAATCACCAGAAAATCCCGGGACCGGCACATTCAATATCCCAAAAATCTTAATGCCAGATCAGAAAAGTTGACACTTTGAAAAAAGTGCGCAGGAAAAATCCCAGCTTTAGCAAAGCTTATGAGTCTATAAAAGCGGAAAAACCGGACCCACAAAACCCAGTTCAAAGGCCCGCTTACCGGTACGCAGCCTTTCAGGTTCAAGCTGATCTGTATTGCCCTTTTGCATATAATTTCCCCACAGGCATTATTGACACGCTGATCAGGAATACCACTAAAAATCCGGTACCAGCGGGCATCAACATTTTTAAGTACCAGACTAAATGCTCCACAAATTTTAAGCTTAAAAAACTTTCAGTCAAGTTGCTACCGGGTTGCCATAGGCCGTAACCCCGGGAAATCCGGGATAAAATGGCATAAAGAACAATAAATTCGAAATTCAGAAACAGGGTCAGATTTATCTTTTGTCACAGTCGGGCATTGTTTCGCGTAAGTCAAACGCTGCTTTGCATAATAAATTTGGCCAGTCTTTAAAAAACTCCCTTATTTAAATACAACGCAACCCTTAAATATGGACGATGAACTTGGAAATATTTACCGCCTTTACCAATCTGTTAATCCAATAGCAGATCTGAGTGAAGAAAAAGCAAAAAGAATTCTTGAAGAATTAGAGATAGCATACGTCCGGATCATCGATCAGATCCATCTATCCGGAGCACTAAACGGCAATAATCCATCAGTCATTGCAAGGTACCAAAGATCATTATGTATACTGGATGATAGCATATGGGAAGAAATTGAAAACACCTCTACATCAAAAGAAAAACATCCGGGATTAAAGATGCGTTTCTTGAAAAAATTCTCCGGCGTACTCTTAAAACTGACCAGGGAAATCAGGAAATTTTTTCCCGAAAACTTCGATGAGCGTTATCCCGCGCCAATGCTTCATCTGCAGTCAGAAGCCGGGCATCTGGATAAAAAACTTACTAAACTCCGCTCCCAAGCTGTATCAGATGCGGAAAATGAACTTTTATCCATCCTTAAAACGACCATCAGCCTAAGCAATCTCAGATCGATAAAAGCAGGTTTTTTTCACCTCGGATTCCTCGCAGACCTGCTCAGGGCGATGAACGCAGTTGAGGACTCCTCCGGCAATAAAACACAGAGATGGAAGAACCTGATGATAGAATACGGTTTCAACTCACCCGCATTCTATAGCTATTGCTGTATGGAAATCATTAAAAAACGTGATGACTGCCGGGATATCATGGAAAGCTATAGCGAACTGTACTGGATCAAAAAAAGATTGCAGCAACTGGTACCATGGAACGGTATGCCTTTTCACAAAGCGCTTCCGGACATCAAAAGCTCGCTGTTAAATTTTGTCGATGCAGAAATCTCCCATCTTCAAAGCCTTGAAAAAATAGGCGGCGATCTGGCCGGCCACGGCCAGATCAATGAAAACTTCAGGGTATCTTTCAGCGTAAAAGAACTGGCCTACTTTATACATCTCCAGGTGGAATGCGGGATCATACTGGAGGAAAAACCAAAGAAAATACACCAATACGTGATCGGACATTACAGCACCCAGGAAACAGAAAAAATTTCGGAAAAAAGCTTTAAGAATGCCTATTATGCTAAAGGATCGGATGGGGTCAAAAAAGTTATCGAAAAGCTCTCCCAGATGCTTGCCCGGGCACAAAGTCTGAGTTAGTTCTACCTGGAAATCAAATGGATGAGGCCGTTGCGTTCGAGCAGGTGAACAAGCTCCAGGTACCACCTTTCGCTATAATCTTCCCACCCGGAAACCTCATGGAGGTCGGAACTGACGATTTCACCAAGGGAAAAGAATCCCATCAGCTTGCTGCGCAGTATGAACCCTTCTGTTACCGGAAGTTCAGCGATCGGAAGGTTTAAAAGGAAAAGGTTTGGGTGTTGCAGGTTTTCGTCCATAAAAAAAGCGCGGGTTGACCTATCGCCTGCTTCAGAGGGCCGCAACGCCCCACAACACAAGACAGAAAGGGACCCACGCATAGCGTAGGCAACCAATCTATTTTTCCTGTGTTGTTCGAAGTGTTGCGGATTTCTGAAACAGTCAAATAGCTATTGCTACTATATCTTAATCATATTTATTCTCTTTTTTATATCATAGCGCAAATATAACCCATTTAGCAATTAAATTTTTGATTAAAAAGCTAAACTATTCAAGGGTTGCCCTGGGTTGCGGTTTTAGCAACTTGACAACAACAGAAAAGCGGCTTTCTTTGAAACAAAAACCATATGGACAAAGAAAAATTTATAGCACAGATGGGCGCGCATCCGCCTGTGTCAGTTGGACTGGCGGCATACCTCAGATATGTAATGTTGGAAGAACACTACAGGTCCAAGGACCGGATATACCCCGCTCAGAGCGAACTGAACACACTTAGCTTACTTTTTAAAGGTAGTGCAAGACTTTATCTTGAACAGCACGAAACCAAGGAGGAAATCACCATGATGTTTTACCTTGAAGAAGGTTTTCTTGTTACAGAAAGGGAAATGGAGATCTGCGGTAACTCAAAGCTCGCGATAGAATTTTTGGAGGACACCACCCTTTATCTTATTCCTGACAAACATATCGGCAACCTTTATAAACTTTTTCCCGAGTTTCACCTGATCCAGGCGAATATGAACCGCATGATGAAGACAAAAATGTTTTCGCACCAGCTTAAACAGACCCAGTTGGACGCAGAAGGGCGGTATGAGCAATTCTTAAAGGACTATCCAAAGATCGCGCTGGTCTGTGAACAGAAAAAAATTGCTAGTTTTTTAGGGATAGACCCAAAAACTTTGAGCCGGATAAGAGGCAGATTTTTAAAATAGTAACATTTGTCACCACTAAAACAAGCTTTACAGTCCATTAAGTGATTTTTGGCTAGCATAATACTGCCATGGTCTATTGAACTTTAGTTAAAATTTCAACAGATCATGGAAAAGGAAAGCACAAAATATTGGATACTACAGGCCATTGTCAGTCTTCTGATCCTGCTATGGGTATATGCAGCGCTATCCAAACTGACCGATATAGATCAGTTTACCAGAGAAATCAAACAGCAACATCTGCCGTTGCTGACCGCTCAAACTGCTGTATGGCTATTGCCAACCATAGAACTCATTGCCGCTACCTTACTTATTTTCCCAAAGTGGAGACGCACAGGGCTGCTTCTCTCCTCAATCCTGATGTTCACCTTCACCATATACATCATATTGGTATTATCAGGATATTTTAAGAACATACCGTGCTCCTGTGGCGGGGTATTAAAACAGTTGGGTTGGCGTAACCACCTGATATTTAATATATTTTTCCTGGTCTTGGGAATTATGGGTATACACTTATCGAAAAGAAAGGAGGATGCTGTGACAGTGATAAAATGAAAACCGGCCAGCTAAGACTGGCCAGCCATGGAAACCAGCCGATATCCTGGAACCAGATATCCTCAACAACCTTTAAACTAAACTTTTTTGCCTGTTTTTTCAATAGCAAAAAACATCCTTAAATTATGAAAACTTCAAAATTCAAAATGCCATTATTGGCTGTATTAGTTGCTCTTGGTCTAATTGTAACACAAAGTGCCTTTAAACCGAAACTGGTTGGCCAAACGTATTATTACAATACGGCTGTTTCACCTGCGGTTTGGCAGAATGCTGGCACGTTACATGAAGACAGCAATGGAGATGACGGGTATGATCAAAATTCTTACAGATGCGAGGACAATATCGAACAGAATTGTACCGCTCAGTTTGAAAGCACAAGCCCAACACTTCCCGCCAGTTCAACACCACTTCCTGGTACATTGAAAGCCGGCGATTTTGCAATCAACTAAAACAGTCATTTTTAATGGCAACAGAACCGGTCAGCCAAAGATCCCGTTGGCCGGGTTCTGAAAAGCTTAACATGTAGGTGCTCAAAACAAATAACTTGGATACCCTTCTCATAAAAAGCTTATCAACTTATAAATCATTCGATAACGAGTGTAATTGAAAAACTGTTTTTTTCAAGTGCCCGTTAACTCCAAGGTCCCTGCTTTCTATAATCCTGTCATCAGTTATTGCCACACCAAACTTATGGAGTTCAATTGACCAGGGCAATGAAAGCGATACAAAGAATGCGCTTGAAACCGCCTGAAGATTTGGGAGCTATTGCGATAAATGTGGACGGGACCCTAACCAATTCATATATCTTTGAAAATTAGATTTTCAAGACACTAAATAATAACGTGCTCACTATATCTCACCATTATTTTGCAACTGTTTGACTGTAGTTGACCATATAAAAGTAAATATTATTATTCATCTACACGGGCAAAGTTGCATTACAAGAAATTCAGATATCTACTGAATGCCAAAAAATCAAATTGAGCAGAATATGAGTGATGTTACGCAAGTAATTAATTTATGAATATGCTCAGCCACTCAACATAAAATGGTAGTTACAAACCTGACCCAATATCTAATAAGACACCACTAATTTTGACTAGTAAAAATTAGTGAAAAATGAGAAACGACACTGCATTATCTGTATTAATAATGTTACTCACTTTTGTATTATTTAAATTCGTTTTTATAAACTTATTTTTTAGTTTTGACACTAAAGAAAGGTAATTTTCTTAAAACGAATGGCGACTCTCACTCCTATCCAGGCTCAACTTGAGCTTTCATTTTTTCCGGGAATAAATTCAAATGTCAATAGGAATCTTAAGGCATTTTTCATCAAAATAAATGTAACAAACAAAGAACTATTATTATTTGCCGAATATAGCGATCATAGGAATATAGACCTGGTTTTCAACGATGTCCCAAATGCTTACTTTTGTTGTGGTATGGATTCTATGCTTAGCAGCAACTGCATTATGTACCAAGATTATAACATAGGTATGAGTAAAGGTAAACTATATTCTTTTAGCTCTAAATCAAGACTAAAGTGGGAATTTGAACCTCAAATACACTCGTACAATTAATATTACGTCACTATAAACAATAATTACCTTATCTATTAACACTTACATTATGAAAAAAAAACTAATCTTAATTTTTTCCTGCACGCTTATGTTGGCCCTGCCGTTGATAGCAAGAACTGTATTAGCCGGAGCTTGGCAGCAATGTGGCGGCAATACTTGGACAGGAGCAACTCAGTGCGTTGGTGGGTATACGTGCGTAAGAGTGAACGACAATTATTTTCAATGCCAACCTTCACCCCAAGGAAAAGTTTCGAAACAGGCTATTTCGAGAGCCACCAAAGCAAAAAACTCAAAGACTTCATTAAGAAAAACAATTTCTTAAGTTAATTGAGCAATTCTTATACCCGAGTTGATAGAATAATTGGTATTTGCCACATTAATTTTATGAAATTAACAAAATCTTATGGAGGCTTTCAATTAGCAGCAACTCGATTTTAGCCTTTTACCGTAGAAGAGACGACAAATTGGTTACTGATCAAGGATATGCTATGTGCACCTATGGGTCTCTTCCAGGGAAAATTGTGAAATTTCAATGAATATTCAAAAAACTCATGGTCAGTTCGGCAAATAACTATTTTAAATGCTCATTTACTATCTGACAATAAATTTAAAAAATATGACTAATGCTTTTTCAATTAATAAGCTCTCAGTTTTGCTTCATTTACTGATTGGAATATTCTTATTCTCCTCATGTTCGAAAAATCAGACATTTGATAAAGAATTCCAACCTGACGGCGGAAAGGAATTATTGTCGAAAATTTCCGCTTTTCAAGCTGCAGAAGATGTTAGAATATCATTTTCAACGCTTAACCCTTCTGAGAAATCTGATTTCTGGCTTGAGAAACTCAAAAGCGACAAGGAGCATGGGGGATATACCCTTGAGCAGATAGCAATTATAGACAAGCTAATTTCGTATATTGAACCTGCGATTTTCGATAGAGAATCCGATAAAAGGGCAATATTCAAGGTCTCATGGTTTCCACAATGGATTAACGAGAGTAAGAAGGAACTTACTGAAGTTCAAATTTATAATATTGCTTTCAGTATCGGAAATAATCAGGGAACCAACACCAGTATGCTTGAAACATCTAGTGCTGGGAGTGAAGCCCCTCCCCCCTTGTGTATCTGTGCTGTCGGCTCTCACTACACATGTTATTATGGAACAATTTCTGGAGCAATCGGATTTGCACCCTGTAAAAAAACTTCTGCTAATTGCATCACCAAAGTGACAGGATGCGGGGCATTGTTTGATGATGATTGTGATGGGAACTATTGCGATACAGTAAATGGAGGGGGGTAATCAACATGGTATTTAAATCAACCCCGTATTATAAAAACCTGCCACTATTTATAAAAGTCTATTGCATATACTTCTTCATAGGGGGTGTAATAATTTTCGGATTGGCCCTGTATGAGATTTTCAGTACTGATGAGATTAAGATCAGCATCTATGGGCTGAGTGCTATAGATCAGTATTCAAAGGTTAAGCTGATCATACAGACTCTATACTTAATAAAATTTATCAATGTACTCGGATTTTATTATGGAAAAAAATGGTCGAAACAGCTTGGCATTTTCGACGCAATATTAGGAATATTGATCTGTCTGTTTGTGATTACGGAGCCGTTATTTATGAAAACGCTAGTGGTTCCAAACCGCTTACCTTTCGATATCATATTTGTAATCTGGTTTTTGTATATCCTTCTATCGAGAAGGATTGACCAGGTTTATTTCAAGCAAAAAGCACTTAATAATTAATATTTAATTCTAGAACGAACTCATGAAATTCTATCACAAAACTATCATATTACTTTGTTGTTTCAGCCTCTTACTATCTTGCTCAAAAAACAACGAACTCCCCTCTACTATGGAAGCCCAAAAAGACGGAAATATGATTTTATCGAAGGTTTTACAGATAACAGATGTAGAAGACAGAAAATTGGCCTATTCTAGTCTTTCGGACGATGAACGGTTTGCAATGTGGGAATCTAAGCTTGAAAACTTAATAGCCTCCAAATCTTTTTCACAAGTTCAGGAAGCAAGGGTTCTTGAGCTTAAGAACCATCTTTCTTTGGAAATTTTCCACAATGGAGATGCAAAACAAGTATTCAAGTTGGTTTGGTTTCCTAAATGGGTTACTGAAAGTAGGAAGGTACTCAGTGATGTAGAGATTTACAATATTGCCCTAAGCTTAAATGATTCACAAACTTCCGGTCTGAACAGCTTTACGACTAGTAGTGGCAGTGAAGTTGCTTGCCACTGCGCAATAGGGTCTAACTTCACATGCCCTGACTATACTATCACCTGGCCACCATCAATTGGTTATGGATCATGTACTAAAAAGGCGAACACCGTTTGTACTATCTATAGAGGCTGTGGCGCACTTCTGGATACAGAATGCGATGGAAACCATTGCCCGAAAGACGGTTGATATTTTTCAACCGCTTAAAACGATTGGTATAGCAATGCCAGAAAAAAAATGAAAACACACAACCATAAAACCATAATGATCTACAGACCTACCATATTTTACACATCAGCCCTATTACTGGCAACACTTCTCATTTTTAGCTGCTCAAACGAGCAAAAAGGAAAAAATGGGAAAACAGTCGTAAAAATTGCCGAAAGAACTTATGCTTTCGGCACCATCAAACAGACCGATTCAATCAAACATAATTTCACCATTAGGAATTCAGGGGACGTGCCTCTAAGTATAGGCTCGGTTGTTGTGAGTTGTGGATGTACTACCCCGAAATGGCCGAAAAAACCGATAGAACCGGGAAAGACGGCAATAATATCTGTTACATTCAAGCCAGGGACTACAAACTCGGGACATGTCAATAAATCAATTATTGTCAAAGCAAATACTCCCGAAATTTTCCATGTATTTTATTTAGATGGAAATGTTATTATTTAACCACCTGTAAAACTTGATATAAATGAATCATAATCTCCCCAGATGATATTCAAAACGCAGCAAACTAAAAAATAATACTTAACATTGCCAGACAATCCATTGGTTTCCCCGGACACTGGGCGACGATATTCATCAATAGCTCTAATAATCCTTCTTTTTAGCGTAACATTTCTCAATGATCCGGGATTACCTGACAGCTTCTTTACATTCAAGGAATTTTGGTTCTTGATGGCTATAGGTTTAGCCATAATTGCGGGAAGCCTCTTAGTCCCCTTTGTTAAATGCCAGGTAACATACATTGATGGCGCAGTGCTTTTATATATCCTTTATTCGAGTCTAAATTCTTTCATAAAAAGTGTAGATTTTTTAGTATTCCTGAGCCAGTTTTTAACAAACCTTGGCCTATTGGCACTTTATTTTTTCATAAAGGAAATATCCAAAAGGGGACATTTGCCAAAAACCCATTGGATTTACCTGTTTTTTCTATTGCTCGGCATACAGGTGTTAATTGGTCTAACACAGTGTATTGATCTGCAATATGCAGAGTACAGTCAGTTTATAAAGGGGATGTTTTTTAATGCTGGGCCATACAGCATATTTTTGGCTGCATTGGTACCATTGGTTTTTTTCAGTCTTCTTCACCAAAGAAAACTGATCACAATACTTCCATTTTCAATTATTCTTATTCTGGCGGTTATAATTATCGGATGTTCACAATCAAGAACTGCATGGATATCTTTAATAAGTTCATCATCAATCGCGATAATTCTCAAAACTAAAAACTATTTTCTTCCCTTGTTTAACCAGAAGAGAGGTATTAAAATTCTGATATTTAGCCTGCTTTTTATTTCCCTGATCACGGCAATTAGTTATTATCTATATAATTTGAAGAGAGACTCATCGCTAGGCAGGCAATTAACATATAGTGTCGGCTTCAGGATAATCAATAACTATCCATTAACCGGAGTGGGTGCTCCAAATTATGCCGTAAACAACTTGAAATTTCAAGGTCAATTTTTCGATGAACCAAGTGGACCTAATTTCGAGAGATACAAGACATTAGCCGGAGATGTAAGATTTACTTTTAATGATTATTTGCAGATTCTATGCGAGGAAGGCATTCTTGGACTGTTACTTTTTGGACTTATATTGCTTTCATTAATCCGAATTCTTCGTCAGCATGTTAATTCCCACCAAAATCACTTCCTGCTAAGTTGTTATTTATCAATACTGTCAATATTATTAGCATCATTTTTCTCTTATCCACTTCATGTATTAGAAATTAAAATATTGTTCTATAGCCTTATCGGGATTATCTCAGGATCAGCTATAAATTACGATGCAAACGAATCTGGAAAGTATAAATCATTCAAATCAATATTTTTCGCTATAGGCTGTGTCTTTATTCTGTACGGCGGCAGCCGATGGTATGCTCTGGTTAATGTAGACAAAGCTATAGGAGTAAAAGCTGTAGAATCTTATTATCCTTTACTAGGTGATAAGGCACCTTACTTATTATATCTTGCAGATCTATATATTAAAAACCAACGGTACGATCTTGCAGTACCTATTTTGATTAAGGTACAAATGATCACACCAGAAAAAAATTCGTACTATATGCTCGGCCACGCCTATGAAAAACTAAAAAAATATGGAATGGCAGAGAAACAGTATGCGGCAATCGAAAAAAGCATACCAAATCTCATTGTTCCAAAATATCTACTGGTTAAGCTATATTATTCCACAAAGAATTATTCGCTGTTTGAGGCGAAAGCAAAATCTGTCTTAAATATGCAGGTAAAAATTAAGTCTATACTTACTGACCGTTTACAGGGCGAGGTTTCGATGCTTCTTCAAAACTATAAAAAATCTGTAGAGCAAAATAAATAATTGCTTCACAGATTATCGACTGAAACTTAAAAGAGTCAATTTAATCACAATTTCTAAGAACCTGCCAGTCAGCTGGCCTTAGAATAGGATATCTCAATGAGTCCGGTAGATTTTAAAATAATCATTCGCAGAAAACCTATCTAAAACATTCACCGCTTTATTGGTCATCAAAACATCTCATGATACTTTCATCACTAAAGTTTAATAAAAAGGAAGGTTTATTGATTTACATTTCCAGTAATTTTAAAAATTCCCATAGGCTGTTTAGCGGAGTTGCTGTGAACATATATTTCCTTGACAAATTCACCCTCAGCGTATGGCGTAAATCGGCAATTGATTGTGGAGAAGTTATCCTGCTCAATTTTTTTGCTGGACCATTTCAGTTGAATACAATCACAAGGATGACTTACCTTTCTAATTACCAAAGGATTGGGGGAAAGATTTTTGACCCGGAAGGTAAAGGAATATTGTTTCCCTTTTTTTAGCAACCCGAGATCCTTGACACTATCAATGAGGACGTAACCATTCTGGCTAATATTGTTAGCTGAACCGATCATAGGGCCGATCCGCCTCCCAAGGTAAGTCTCTGGTTCCCCATAAAGCCATATATCCATTTCGCTGAACTTAAAGCCTCTTAACCTGTTCACAAACAGCGTATCCTTTTCAATAAAAGGCGAAAATTTTAAATAGCGTTTTATATTGAATGGATACAGCGCAATTTCTGTTGACTTCTGGAAGAAATCCCCTGCAGAGTGCAGTTGACCATTAATTTCTTTAGGTTCTTCAAGTACACCTTTAAGGCTTGCAGTAACAAGTTTCTTATACTGATCAAGAGTTATATTAAATTTAAATATTTCTTCAAAACCAAACTGGCTCATATGGATTGAATCGAGTGAAGTAATGTCAAATTCAGGCTTGTTGGGAAAACCAAACGCCAAGAGTTCGCCATCTTTACTAAAAAAGTATGGAAAAGGAAACGTAGTGCACCGTGTAATCTTTGCGATCTCCTGCTCAGAGAAATCCTGAACATCTGCCTTATAACATAGATAATCCTTTTGAAGTATTTTTACGGTCCTGTCTTCTGCTTCGATCCGCTTGTCGAACATTTTGCAATTCCCGCATGCACTATCGGTAATAAGGACGAAAACCTTTTTGTTCATTAGCTTTGCCTGAGCAAAAACACTTTTCAGATCCCCTCTAAGATAGGTTAAATGATTACGCTTTGAACAGGATGACAGCAGCGAAATGCTTAAAAAGACTAAAATTATCCATAAAAATACCGTCCTATTTTTTTTCCAGTTTAAGATGAGAGTTGTCATTTAGCTAAAGGAAATTTTTATTTTCCACACGCGAAACTAACTAAAGAGTTGAGATTAACTCTAAAAAAATCTGCAACCTTTCTGTTATATATTGCCTGAACAAACATTTTTACGGTATTTGTTTTATTTTAGCAATTACAATTACGCTCGCTAATCTACATACCATGCCAATCCACTTTAATTCATTAGAAAAAGCCCTTTATCCTTTTCCCTTACTTTTTATAACCTCCGTTCTTTTTTTAATGTCATGCGGCAAAATGACAAAAATGGATGGTCTTAAGAAGGTTATCCTTCACTATGAGTCAGATTCATTAAAGCGCGCTGCTGCAGAATTTCTGGTTTCAAATATGGAGAACCACTATGAGATAGAACTGCAATACAAAGATAATAAATCTGAAGACCTGAGTGCCTTCTTGACAACCTACACAGGAAACTTAACAGCAGAGATGGTAAGGGACAGCCTTGGCGTACAGATGAAGGTTTCATCTGTACGTGACACAGACACAGTCAATCCAGACCTACTGATAAAGGATATCGACTGGGCATTTGCATCATGGCACAACCGGCTGATGAAGAAACAGACATACTCCTTTCAAACTTTTCTAAATTATGTATTGCCATATCGAATTGGTTATGAAAAGATAAATGAGTGGAGACCATATTTTCAGAAGCGGTACACATATTTTCTGAACACCTTCGACATAAAACATCTGTCAATTAAGCAGATTCATCAATTAGTTGTCCAGGAACAGAACGGAACTAGTCTTTATGTACAGAATAGGCTTAAGCATATCAGTAAACCCGCAATTAACCAGACCCTTGAGCAGATCCTAAGGGTCAGAGTTGCCTTTGATTGTGAAGACTATGCACAGAGGACAATATATGCGATGCGCTCGTTGGGCATTCCTGCAGCATACGAAAAGATTCCACTATGGGGAAAGTTCAACTACGGGCATGCGCAGGAATCAGTCATGTTTGAGAATGGGAAATTCTATCCCGTAGTTTTCGGCGACACAGCCCCCTTCACATTTCAGATAGCCAAAATGTACAGAAGAACATTCCAGAAGCAGCCAAACCCTCGGGACATGATATTAAGTACAGGCGAATCTCCGATGAATATACCTGCCTATTTCAATCAGAATGAATATATAGACATTACAGACGAACGCACTTTAGTGAGTGATATCAATATAAAGCTGAAAAATAATGACTACAAGGTCCTCTATCTCTCGATATATAATGGTGGGGAATGGAAGCCGGTTGAATGGGCCGAATGCAAAAAAGAACGGACGAATGCTTTCCAGTTCAGAAATATGGGACGAAAAATACTTTACCAGCTTAACGGTTTTAGAAATGGCAGGATGCAATTCCTTGACCATCCGTTCATCCTAGATGAAAACGGCAAAATCTCTTATCTCTCTCACTCCGGGACACAGCGTATCAGCATTAGGAAATATGATCGAAATATGGACATCGAGGCCCTAAAGACTTATACCCTTTACGTCTGGGACAAACCATCGGTTGGATGGAAAAAAATCGGAACTTCCACTTCTGATGAGAACGCATATCTTCAGTTTAAAAACGCTCCTAAAAATGCTCTTTATAAAATCGAACCTGAAACTACGGTGACCGATGCCGTACGTCCATTTACAATTAATCAAGACCTGACACAGCAATGGTGGTAAGAATTAGTCGCATGTCAATAATTGTCCTGAATCTAATTTTGATGGTGTTTTCGGGGTGCACTCCCGGAAACCAAAAATACAGGCAATTGGTAAATATCCCGACGCAAAATGCTTTACAGGTCAAAAAAATTGTAGCCTATTATTACAACCAGCGAGACATTGATAAACTTTCGCTCACCGCCTATGTCCTGGATCTTCTGCCCTATCAGTTCCGCCTGAAGTATTCGGTGCTCTCCAAATTTGGTGATACTATCCACCTAACAGCCCCTATATCCGTCGATTCATTAGAAATTTTAAGACACCGTTCAGGTTATAAACTTGCCATTGACACCATCCATTTTATAAATGAATTTTCGGCTGACAGCATTATCAGGCAAATAGAAAAAAACTGCGAACTTCGCAAAAGGTTCAGATGGTTCAAAAGTATTCCCATAAACCAGTATTGCGAGCAGGTTTTTCCATATGCGGTAAATAATGAAGCCTTCAAAGATTACAAGGAGCCCTTTCAAAAACGTTACCTGCCTAACATCAACGACGTCCTCTTGGATAACCTTGATACAAATGCGGTATTAGCTGAATACCTGACACCATACTTTGAGAGTAGGAATAATAAGGAATCATACATCAATGAATTCACATCAACATTAGGATATTACGACCAAAAAAAAGGAGTAGAGCATATTAAGGATACTGAAGACGCCGAAATACTTCATGTATATGCATTAAGAGCCCTTGGGGTTCCATGCACCTTAGAGTATACTCCTTATCTTGAACCTTTTAGAGAAGGAGACTCGTTTGTCCATATCTTCGATACAAAAGGCAGCAACTATTTTAAAAATAAAAGCAGAACTATTTATGCAAATCGAGTGGCTAAATTCTATCAAATTGTTTCTGATCCTAGGAAAGCAAAAAACCCCTTTGTTGAAATATACAGGCTCGGTATTCCTCTTCAAGATATCCCTTTAAGTTTAAATATACCCAAGATGATTGATATCACCCGCGAAAGGACAAAAACGTTTCGGGTTGTTGTACCTGTGCCTGAAAATCAGCTTGCAAATAAAATTCTTTATCTGGCAACGGGGCACCCTGGCAATTGGAAAATTGTTTCTTGGAGCAAAATTAATCTTTTAAATAAAACGGCGACTTTTGAGAACATGGGGGTAAACATGAGCTATCAACTTACCGGTTATAAAAATGGAATTATAGATTACATAAATCGACCGTTCGTAGTTGAACCTTCAGGTAGGTTACAGTCCATGGTGATTGATGGGTTTTAGCTATCCTGAATCTTAGTTCGCTTATTCGATAACCAAGTGCAATAATAAATCCCGTTAAAAGGGAAAATGAGTGTAGAACTAATTACTGGCGAGGAACGAAAAAACCTAAAGACAGAAATGCTTATTGAGATCAGGCAGCTCATCAGACCGGGATAAACTGAAAATAAGCAGTGGCTAAAAAGCGTAGATGTAAGAAAGCTCCTGAACATTTCACCGGCGCAATATAGAACCTGCGGATCAACGGAACACTACAATACACCGAAGCCGGGGGAACGATGTATTACAAAACGTAGGATATATGCTGACAGCACAGTGGTTTTCAGGAGCCATTTTTGGCTAAAAGCAGAACCCTGACGGCATATTCTAAGATAGCCTTTTAAGAATTTCTTTAACATTTAGTAACCAATAATGTATTAATGAAAATATTCAGTGTTCAGCCGATTAAGGTGAATGAATGCACATTTAATAGAGAGTTTCTTTCTAAAACCCATACGAGTAGTAGTTATCAGTCTGATTTTGATTATGATTTTGAAAATGATTCACAAAATACATTTACAATCATATTTGATCTACTTTATACAGTTGGAGATAATTTTAATGAAAATATTCTGCCCTCAAATAGACCAAATGAATTCATTGTCGAACTTGATAGTGAAGCTGGTAGCGGTGATGTATTTCTTTCTTATAATTACTCTTGCCAGTTTGATTTTGAAAGTGAGGGTTTTGACGAGGACGTATTGTCGTTAAATGCGTTTCTTGATGACTTTTATACACATATAAAAACATTTCTTAATCAACCAGGGCTTGAACTTGTGAAAGAAAAAGAAGAAAATCTGCGTGAATATCAACCATTAGAGGATACCGTACTAGAAATTATTGACAACTTGAGAGAAAATGATATGTATGAGTTTAAAGTAGTGAATGGCATTTAAATAAAAAATCGTTCCTCTATGCTGTCAATTTAGTAAAGCAAGTTCTGAAATTATAAATTCAATGGTAATAATTACCTTGTTTGTTTATGTGTAGACTGCTTAATGATAATGGCTCACTAAGTGAAAGCGCATGATTAGTTTACTAATCCAAAGTTTATTATTTCAGCTATCTAAAAAAGAATCGATGTCTGAAATTGAAAGGCTGGCTGGATTTAAACAATTAGAGATTAATATTGATCTGCTGGGTCTCAATAATGATAAAGAACGTTTATTGCCTGGTTTATATTGGTGGTTTTATATCAACCAATTTTTGGATAGAAAAACACAAAATAAAAGCAGTCCTCATGTTGTTCTAAGATGGAAAACTGACAAACAAAATTTGTTTTAGTTCCATGCTCATGTGATAATTGATGGCACAAATAAATGAAAAATCCCTACAAGTTATAGAATCAAAAATTAACGGCATCAGAACCGGGCAGCAGAAATCCCGCTGCCCAGAATCTGAAAACCATTGGGACGACCGAATATCAACGCACGTTCTGCTCGATCCCTGAAAGAACAACTTCCTGATCGGGAATGGGAAAAACATATAACTGAGAATTAGGGAGCAGTACATAATTAGCTGAGCCCACTTTTTTTGTGACCGTCACAGCAGTCTCTGGATTCAGATTCAGCCTGCGGATATCCCCCCATCTAAGTCCCCGCATCAAAAGCTCTTTTTTGCGTTCAATCAGTACTTTCTTTAAAGCATCCCCTTGATCAGTGGCAAAGACAGGAACGTATTTACCTGTTTTCCACCTGGTGATAAGAACATCATTAAGGACTTTGATACCCTCATCCACCCTCCCCAGCCTTATCAGACTTTCAGACCTATTAAAATAAACCTCATCCACAGCCAGCCCACTGAAAAGGCCGATATTGGAAGAATAAATCAGCCCCCTTGCGGTATACCTGCCCCCGGTCCTGGCCAGAAAATAATAAGTTTTCCGAAGATCATCATCAGCATAGCTGTTGTAAAGCTGCTGGTCTACAAAATTCAGCGTAGAATTTAAAAAAGTATAGCTGACCATTCCCGTATTAAACAGAACCTCAACATTTCCTTTTGGCGTTTGAAAAGGGGGCAGATTAAAATCGTACAGTTTTGACTTCAGTTTCAGGCACTCCTGAGCATAGTCCAGCGAAAGGTTATAATCTCCCATTAACAGATAGATCCTGGAAAGCATGGCCAAAGCTGCCGGCCTCGTGGGCCTGCCCGTAGCAAGTCCTTCAACGGGAAGCATCAATGCAGACTTCTTAAGGTCATCAGTCATCTGCCCATAAAGCTGCGACAGTGTTCCTCTTCCAGGGCGGAGATTAACGTCCGAGCTAAGGTTGATCGGCACTCCGAAATCCGTATCGGCAGTTCCGCTATAGCCCTTAACAAATTTCTGGCTCAGATAGAAGTAACCAAGGGCCCTGAAGAACAGGGCCTGGCCTTCTGCGTCTTTAGCTCCGGTTTCAGCAGCAGCGGAGCTGCTTCCATTCAGGCCATCCAGAACGACATTGGCAACCAGGATAATCTGATAAGGATAAGTCCAGTCAGAGGAGGCCTTCCCCTCAAATATATCCTTTGCCCATATATAGGAATTCTTTTCTTCGGGCTTGTAAGCGGCGTAACCGTTATCTGCAGGGCTTAGTTCATCCCCTGCCAAAAGCTGAAGACCCGGGCTTTTGTTCATCAGAGATGTATTGTCTAGAAGCGACTGGAACTCGGAAAGTTTGGTTGGCACCAGAAGAGATGCAGATTGTTTTTTGTCCAGAAAGTCTTTATCGCATGCGCAAAAAAACAATGGTATTATCGTCACCGCAAATAAAGACAGAAAAGTTCTTTTCATATTGTTCATATTTAAAATCCAAGATTGAGACCGAAAGCAAACTGCTTAGGTGGTTTTATTCCCGATGGATAATCCGGATCTATATGCCTGCCGTTCGCAGCCCAGATTATCCCAAGGTTCGAAGAATAGACATAGGCCAGTAAACTTTTAAAACCCAGCTTCCTGCACCAGACCGGGGACAGCTGATAAGAAAACCTAATATCCTGGAGCCTGATATGATCACCTTTCTCCACCATGGCCCTTGATCCCCCATAAAAACTGTCACGGGAGAGGTTGTTCACCAGTGGCATCGAGGGAACATCAGTAAAGCGCTCATCGCCCGGTTTCTGCCACCTGAAGGCATAATCACCGGTACTTGCTTTGCCTTCAAATAGCTGGTTATACACCAGCGCATTGCGCCAGAAATAATATCCCAGGCGGTAAGATATATTGAAAGACAGGCCAAACCCCTTGTAGCTGATGTCATTCCTGAATGAACCGAAAACAGTAGGCCTCATGGTACCCACATAAGAAATGTCGGACCTGCCCGGGTTATTCACAATCTTCACATAGTCCCTACTGACCTCTCCGTTGAGGTAACCCAAAGGATCTCCGGCTTTTGGATCAAGTCCCGCATAGTTATAGGCAAATACCGAATACTGTGGATATCCCTCTGCGGGCACAACATTGGAAATCAGCTGATAGGCCAATGCCTGCTTGAGCAGGTAGGTTGAAACAATATCCCGGCTATAGCTGAATAACAGGTTTGCCGTCCATTTCAGACCATCCTTCCTTAATATCGGCACAGCGAAATTTGCATCTATCCCCTTGCCTTTTGTAGCGGCGGTATTGCCTGTAAAAGAACTTATCCCGGAAGATGGTGGGAAAGGCGCTGCCCCGATCAGGTCCGTTCCGTTTTTTAAGTAGGCGTCAATGGATCCCGAAAGCCTTCCTTCAAACAGGCTGAAATCAACACCCGCGTTCACTATCTGTACGCGTTCCCACCTGAGCTGCGGGTTCGGAGGATTAAGGATAACGGCATATGGCAATCCGTAAGAAAAGTTATTTGAATTGCCCGTCCCCTGATTATAAACTGCGGTGGTGAAAGCGGAAAGGCTGTTGTTTACATTTCCATTATAACCATAACTCGACCGGAGGCGCAGCTCATCAACTGCTTCCGATGAGAAAAAAGGTTCTTTGGCGATATTCCAGTTCAGGCCTACCGACCATAAGGGTACCCCTTTCTGGTTTGTCTTAACCCCAAAGATGTTGCTTTTGTCCATCCGGGCACTGGCCGAAAAGGTATACCTGTCTTTAAGGGTATAGCCAAGATTTGAGTAGTAACTGATGAACCTATCGCTGAGCGAATTCCTTTCATTGTTCTGGGAAATCTGGTTAAATGTACTGTTGGGGTTATAAAGAAGGGTGTAATAGGCCAGGTAATCTACATAACCGGAAGATTCATGTTCACTGTCATACCCGTAAAGCCTGGCGTTCCGGATCGTGGTCTTTCCATCTTTAATCTCTACACCCGCTATGGCCGAAATATCATGGTTTCCAACAACCTTGTTATAAACCAATTGACTGCGAAAGGCATGGTTTGCAAGGGAGCGCATCTGCTCATCCCTAACCGATCCGACCGGGACGTTCCGTCCCAGGCTTCCATCGGCGCGGACGAAAGAAAACCGGTTGATCAGGTCCCTGGTGGAAAAACGGTCAAGCCCTGCATCAGAAATATTTTCAGAAGAACTGGATGTATAGATATAATTCGCGGAAAACTTCAGCCCCCACCCGATACGGTAATCCAGCTGTGTGCCCATACGGTAGTCACGGAGAGAAACATTGGAGGCTGGACTATTAACCTCAGAGAGCGGATAAAAGTTCCAGTCAAGCACCCCGGGATACTTCTGTGCCATTTCCGATGCAAACCCAGCCCGGTATACGGATGCAAAGGGGACCGGATTACCGTTGTCATCGGTAAGCCTTGCATAAGGATAAAGCCCGTAATAGTTTGTCGTTACAGCATCGATAGTCCTGTTGGCATCAGTAACACTCTGGGTAAACCGGAACTCCGGGCTGATCTCCAGCCTTCCGGAAAACAAACGGTAGCGGTTACTGGCCGTTATCGTATAGCGCCTGTATCCATTGCCTTTTAGGTTCGCTCGGTTGATATCAACGCCGCCCGAAAGAAAATAATACGAATCCTCATCCCCTCCCTGTACATTGAGTGCATACTGCTGCTGAACAGCAGGCTGATAAAAATAACGTTCAAGATCATGCCGCACATCAACGCCCCGCAGCCTATCGATTCCCCCTTGCGCTTCAGCCGGAGAAATCTTCCCGTTTTTCGCGGCATATAGGTATTCAACAACAGGTGTCAGGGCGACCCGGTTGTCCGACTGTTGGTTGGCATCATAAAAGCCTGTAGAAAATAACCTGATCTCATTATCAATATAATCAGAACTGCTCATCCTGGACTCTCCGAAAAGATCCGGTCTGCCAGCGATATTCAGTGTACTGGAAAAACTGAAAGCAGCAGGTTTGTTAAACGTCCCCCTTTTGCTGGTGATGACAATTACCCCATTGCCCGATCTGGCACCCCATATCGATGCCGCAGCCGCATCTTTTAACACCGTTATACTCTCGATATCATTGGGATTGATATTATCCACCTTTCCTTCATAAGGCATATTATCAAGTACGATCAAAGGATCGGCCCTGGTAAAAAGCGTACTGCGCCCCCTGATACTGATATCGCTTTCATTAAGCTGCACGCCGACTCCCTTGTTAAAGGTCAGCCCGGGAACCATATCCGCCAAACGCTCCAGTATCCCGGGACCGACACTTCTGTTGATTACCTCTGTTGAAACCCTTACGGCACTTCCTGTCAGTCTTTCCTTTGAAATCTGCTGATAACCCGTACTAATGGTAACCTCTCCCAGATCTTCCGCTCCACGCTCAAGATAAACTGAAATATCTTTTTCCAGTGGAAACTTTAAACTCATCGTCCTGGTGCGGTAACCTACATAAACAATATCAACGGAGTAGGTGCCTGGAGCTACTTTTAAGGCCACCTTTCCTCCGGCATAACTTGAGCCTATTGACTGGCCATTGAGCCTGATGTTTGCTCCACTTAAGGGGATACTGTCATTAGCTGAATACAGATAAATGTTAAAAGCCTTTTGGGCAGCACCATCCACCATACAAAGGATAAATCCAAAAATAAAAGCTAAAATGCAGGCACATAAAAATTGGGTTCTTTTCATCATCACCTGGTTTTAGTATCGTGGATGGTAAACACCTCAACGTTCCGCTTGGCCGCAGCAAGCTCGAGACCATAGGCTGAAAGCGAACGGTTTATTGAGGGAACGTCTACCATGTTTCCATCAATCTTTATGTCCACCCGGCCTTTATATCCCGTTTCATCTACGACAGGCGTTTTAAGGTTCTGCAGCCAGAATTTATCCAGGTTATTTACAAGCACTTCGAAACTGCCGCCTTTCATTTCAATACCAACGGCAGATCCTTTCATCGAATAGCTCTTGGACGCTGAGGCGAAACTTTTACCAGGCCCTATGCGGCGCAAGACCAGCACATCGCGTAGTTCTTTTCCCTTTTTAAGGGTATACTGGGGAAACATCCGTACGAGGTCCCCCTGGATCAGCTTCCAGTATTCCCCCATTCTCGCTTTGGGAACAATCAACTCGTAGGTCAGCCCATGTTTCCTGACCCAGTCCCTCGTGGCCTGTCCGCGGGATTTAGTGGTAAAAACCGAAGTATCCGCGATCTCATATTTCATATACTTTTTCGCCTCAAAAACAGGGGTACTATAGGCATACCAAAAGAGGTTTAATGGTGAAAGGTTCACAATCCGCAGCCTAAAAGCAGCAGAATCATTTATCCACTCCGTTTTGTATTCCGAAGCAGCGCCTGCCTGATATCCCCTAAGAGAGGAGAGAAAGCGCACATCATCAGCAATCCCTTCTGAAGCGACAGCCTGACCTCCAGATTCCAGAAGTTCATCTTTCAAGGGAAGTCCTGAGCCAGGTTTTTCCAGCATCTTCCGGATAGATGCAGCAGTAACCGCATTATAATCAGTAATGGCAACAACTTTTCCAGTACCATCAATCCAGACATAATGTGGCAGCGCTTTATGGGGAAACAGCTGAACCAAAAATTTATCACCAAGAACTCCAGGAATATCAAACCCTCTACCCCGCTGCTGCGAAAGCTTTGAGAGAAAAGGAAGAACTGTTTTTCTGTCCTGGTAGGCCACAGAAATAAACTGTATCTGCTTACCAAAGGCCTTCTGCAATGAATCCATCTTTGGGATCATGGCTATGCACGGCCCGCACCAGGTGGCCCAGAAATCAAGGATAATAAGCTTGCCCTTATAGCGGGACATTAGAATCTGTCCATTCCCTTCCCCTTGAAAAGGCTGTGTCCAGAAAACATCAGCAACCATACCGCCAATGGCAATACCATTGGCAGGTACAGGAACCTGTGCTGCAGCCCCATTTGCGGATAGGGCAAAAACCAGCAAAAAAAAAGTAAATATCTTAAGTAAGCTATCATAAAATCCGGGGCATAAAAATCCCCTTACGATAGAAATCATTGTTTTTTTCATAAAATGTTCGGTTAAGTTGATTAAGGAGCTATGATCTTTCGATCACACGGAAATAACAATGTGGGGAACCTAAAGTATTATCATCATTAAAGAACCCATTGAAAAGTCCCCCACATTGCTATATCCTATACAGGATTCTTTGGCTTCAAAGCATAAAGCCTGTCGAAACAATAACATTTACTTAGTCCCATATCCAGTCAGGCGATTATCCGTTAAACAAAAAGGCGAAATATGATCATCCCCACAATCCCAAACACCGGGAACAGTACCATCAACATGAAAGAAACAACCAAAACCACTTACCCCCATCTTCTCCTGAACTAACCTTCCCAACACCTGCTTGGAACAAGGCTTCTCCCCGACAACCAAATCCCGCCCCCTAGCCTCCGAGGGCAAAACACGCAGTAAAGCCAAGGGAGTATATAGAAAAGCCCAACAAAGAAAAAAAAGTGGCAGATAACTACTATTGGCTTTCATATTAGAGGATTAAAAATGCTAAACTAAAAGTTGATGGATGGCAAACCAGCAGACAGAACTCACCCCAGATGCTCCGGATCACATGAGTAAAAAAATGCAAAAACCAGCCCCTTCCAAATAAAATATGCAGATACGGCAAACCGTATTGCTTATTAAAAAAAAGATGCCTACCTTGGGAATGCGAATAACCATAGTACTGCACAATTGCCTAACAAGCAATAAAGGGCTGGTACCAAGCTAAATTAACCCACGGGAATCAGTGCGCGCTCTCACACCAACCCCTGCTTTTTTATTGGGCTATTTTATACCTGGAATTCCGGCACGCGCATTACGATGGAGAACAGATAACGTTCTTTAACAGGAGTTTAAGGGAATAACCAAGTATCTCTTCCTGGAAGTGATACGATTTGATGGCGTTTAATTTTTTCGTTTTCATAAACGGTTGTTTTTATGTAAAACGATGCGGACTCAACAAAAGCTTAGAAGGAAACCAGATCGGTAAGATACCAATAGGGCGAACCTCAATGCTTTTGCCAGTGGTACCGTCAAGAACCCCTAAGCCGAAGCTTAAGTTCACAAAAGACTGACATGAGGCTCGCCCTATTGAATAAGTATGCGAAGATACGAAATCCAATAGATAGGCGAACTCACGATCGGCTCATGTGAAAGTTTGACGGTTTTCTGGCATGAGTGACATCGTTAAAGCTAGGTTATACCCAACTCTATTTGTCGCTATAAATAACTGATAACAAATATAATAATAATCAACAAATGTTGCAATAGTCCAACAAAATATTTTTTCAAAAAATGGAAAAACACGAGAAAATATTCAGCATTGTAGGTTCAAATGTTAGAGCTTACAGGAAAAAAGCAAAGTTAACCCAACAGCAATTGGCTGATAAGTTCTCTGGTGATCGAACAAAAATAAGTTTGATAGAGAATGGAAAAGAAAACTTTATGTTTTCAACTCTATTAGATATTGCAGAGGGATTGAATGTGGATGTGAAGAAATTATTTGTGCCGATAAAGAAAGACAACTAAGTCTCTACCTGGCAATAGAAGCAAGAAAACAAGCTGCAAGGAAAATTAATAAAAGTAACATACCAATAGATATTTCAGCCCAAGATTAATACTGTTTTTTTTCTTTCGGGATGATGAGAGATAGCATGTCTGAAAGGCCTTTTCTTAAATTTTCCATGGTAGAATAATTAGATTAAGTAAATATAAATAACATTAGTATAATATTAAACCCTACGCTATCAGCAAAAGTTGATGGATTTAAGAAAAAGTAAATAACATAGGCAAAGTGAAAGAAATAGGGAGTTTGTTTGAGCGGTTGAGAAATATGTAAGGAAAAGCAAGCTCCCCCCTATTATTGAATTGATGTTACAATAAGCTATTCTATTTATCATATTCCATTTAAAAGGCTTTTTAGCTAACCAGGCTCATATTAAAATAAACGAACAACTAAATTAAGCGCTAACTTTTCATGACTAAGCCGATAATATTTGGAGAGATAAAAGGTATCCCAGAAGGCTATCAATTTGAAGATAGAAGAATAATGATGAAGGATAGTTTCCATAGAAACTGGGCAGGAGGAATAGATGGGACAGGGAAAACAGGCGTTGCGGCAATTGTACTTTCCGGGGGATACACAGATGATGAGGATCTTGGCGATACAATCATTTATACCGGCGCTGGTGGCAACGAAGGCGACAGTAAAAAGCAAATTAAAGATCAAGACTGGAATAATCGAGGCAACGCTGGATTATTAAAAAGCATGGACGAGGGATTACCCGTAAGAGTAATTAGGGGTGCGAAACACAAAAGCCCATTTTCTCCAAAACAAGGCTACAAGTATGCAGGCCTTTATAGTGTAATAGACGCGTGGGATGGTATCGGTAAAGACGGCTTTAAAATCTGTAGATTCAAGCTCGAGTACACTGGAGGTAATCCTCATAGGAAAACCACTGAAGAAATAGAGCTTGATTACTCTACTAAAGAGAAAAAAAGAATCGAAAGCGTCGTTCTAAGAATAGTTCGTGACACCAAAATAGCAAGAGAAGTCAAACAGCTCTACAATTACCAGTGTCAAATATGCAATGAAACCATCAATACCAAAGTTGGCCGCTATGCCGAAGGCGCGCACATCAAACCCCTAGGCAAACCACATAACGGAGATGATAACACAAACAACCTAATATGTTTGTGTCCTAACCATCATGTAATGTTTGACAAAGGGCTATTCTCTATTTCAGATGAATTTAACTTATTAGGTGATATGGCTGGAAAGCTAATTCTGAAAGAAAAGCATAAACTAAATTTATTAAATCTAGCCTATCATCGCCTTGCACATGGATACAGTTAGAGTTGTTTGTGGTGTTATTTTCAAAGAAGATAAAATACTTCTCTGCAGAAGAAAAGCTGAAAAACCTCTTGGTGGTTATTGGGAATTCCCAGGCGGAAAAGTTGATCCTGATGAATCGGAAAGTGATGCCTTAAACAGAGAACTAAAAGAGGAGCTTGCCATGCAGGTTGAAATAAACACACATTTTAAAACCATTATTCATCAATACGAGAACATTAAAATAGAACTTATTGCTTACAGCTGTGAATTTGTTCAAGCTGATTTTATCTTAACCGATCATGATGCAATCCAATGGGTAGAAAAAAGGCGCCTCCTTAGTGTTAATTTGGCACCAGCAGACATATCGATTGCAGAGGCCCTCATATCAAATGATAACATCAGTTGAATTTGTATAAATTTGCACATTACACTATACAAATAATTAACCCTCAAATATGAAATTTACTTATTTTCTCTTTGAAAATTTTAAAGGGATCGATTCTCAAAAACTAGAACTAAATAAAAGTTCGGACGGCAAAATTTTCACTTTGGTTGGCCTTAATGAAAGTGGGAAGACAACGGTGCTGGAAGCTATTAATTACTTCGCTTATAAGCCAGAAACTTTAAATGCATTGAAATTGGATAACTATGAGGTTTCTGATATCCACAATCTTATTCCAATTAACAAAAGAGACAATTTCAATGGGAAAATAAGTATTGAAGCCGGTTTAGAATTAGATGATGATGATATTAGTGAAATAACTAAAAAATTTAAAAAGCATAACATTGCATTGAAAAACTGGACAAGGTCTATCGTATATACACAGAATTATCACTTTGTAAATTCTGAATACAAAAAAGAAAAGACAGAATTTCATTGGAGATATAGTTTCGAAGGAGTAGTAGGTAAAGGAAGGAAAACAGTATCACTTAACAATGAACAAGCGCTTCTAGCTAATGAGGTTATTCAACAACGTTTGCCAAGTATTTTGTACTTTCCTAATTTTCTTTTTGAGTTTCCTGAGAAAATTTATCTGGGTAGCGATATAGATGATGCGAAACATAAATATTATCAAACTATAATTCAAGATGTCCTGGATTCGCTTGACAACGGCCTAAATTTGCAAGATCATTTGATTAAGAGGATCGAATCGACAGATGAAAAAGATAAAAGAAATTTAAATAGTTTGCTGGGAAAAATGCAAAAACAGCTTACTGAATTAATTTTTAAAAAATGGAATCAAATCTTTAAAAAGGAAATTTCCAAGACGGAAATTGTACTTTTCACCGGTGCCGATAGTTCCGGAGCATACATTGAATTTAACATAAAAGATGATGTTGATACATATCGACTTGTTGAGAGGTCTTTAGGATTCCGTTGGTTTTTTGTATACATTTTATTAACCCAATTCCGAAGTTTTAGGAAACAAAGTAAAAATGCACTTTTTTTATTTGACGAACCCGCTTCTAACCTACATCCATCTGCCCAAACGGAATTACTAAAGAGTTTTGAAAAGCTTCCGAACGTAATTTATACTACTCACAGTCATTATCTAATAAATCCAAGATGGTTGGAAAACACATTTGTCATAAAAAATGAAGCTATTGACTATGATAATGAAGTAACTTATAATTCCAAAAATACTAAGGTTAAAATATATAAATACAGGCAATTTGCGGTCAACCATCCTAATCAAAGTAACTATTTTCAGCCAATATTAGAAGTATTAGATTATAGACCAACAAATCTCGAATTAGTACCTCAAGTTGTTATAACCGAAGGAAAAAACGACTTTTACACGCTTAATTATATGCAAGAAGTCATAATTGCAAACACTAAATCTTTGAAAATTATACCCGGAACTAGCTCTAGCAATCTTGAATCGCTGATATCACTATATTTAGGTTGGGGTAGGAAATTTGTAGTTTTACTAGACTCTGACAAAGAAGGGAAAAAACAGAAGGAAAGATATATAGAGTTATTTGGTATTTACGCCAAAGATCTATTCGTGACTTTTGAAGATATTGATGTTCAGTGGCAAAATTTTGAAACTGAAGATCTTTTCTCGATTGGAGATCGACTGAAAATTCAAAATGCCCACTATCCTGACGAAGCAAGGTATCATAAGAAAATATTTAATAGGAGTATTCAGGAACTTTATATCAATCAAGAAAAAATCGACTTGGAATCCGCTACTCTCAATAATTTCAAAAAAGCAATAAAATTCTTGAAATCTAAATTGTAATTCTCATTCAAGAATTATTATTATTACTTGCGAAAGTGAATTCCTCTCTTCACCGTAAATTTGTGAATATTGTATATAGTAACTTCTATAACCATTAATATAGAAGGCGTCTAGTTAAAGATTAGCCGCTTCTCTGGCCTTGCTTTTAAAAATGATATGGTTCTTCATAAAGATCTGTGAAAATTTTAATAGCACCATCTTGGGAGATTTTGATAGACACACCGTTTGAGCAGAGTATGGATGCAGCCGTCTCACCTGTACCTGCGATTCCTTTGACTTTTCCTTTACCTATATCAACGATCACTCCCATGTATTCAAGGTTACCCCGCTTATCAAAAACAGAAACACCATCACTTGATAAACATCTAAAGAGATGATTTATTGCACTCCTTTCAGTAATATTTATTTTGTCATTTAGAAAACTATTTTTAGTGTCTGGATTAATATACTGGTCAATGTCGCCCAAATTATCAGGAAACCACAAAATACTACTCATTTGTTTTTTTGAGCAATTCAAAATATAAAAAAGTATTGAATCAATAATTAACACATCTGTGCTAATTTTCTCCTGTAATAATTTTTTCAGTCCTTTAAAATTTCTTAATTTCCATCGATTTTCATAAAATAAAAACTCGATGCCATCCGCCGTAATTATAGACATGCTTTTTTCATTTTCAATTTTTATAAGGAAATCTCCCCCCTTTAATGTTAAAGCGAGTGAATAAACAGCTAAGAAGTTATTCTTGGCATAATCATCATTTAAGATAAATAGATCCCTAAAGAGCAAATTCTTACTGCCAAGCAAGAAAGATGTCTTTCCGTCGACCAAATACCAAAGACGTTTGTTTATGGAATTGGTTCCTAAGATGGAAATAAAGTTGGTGAGCCTTTTTGACATACCAAATCTCTTACGATCAAAGGTTCCGTTAAAAAAATCTCCAGATTTACTGATGATAGCCCCAGTTGAGAAATAGCTGCCTTCAAATGAAGTAGTTCTAAGTTTAAAAAAGTACTCTAGAATGTGTCTAACATTTCCAGGATTATATTTTCCTTTTGCGATGAATGTACAAATTATTCTTTTTATCAAATCATCACCAAATGTTATAAGCGAGCGTCTAAAGTTGTTTTCGATTTCTGAGGTCAACGAAAATGAAAAAGTACGCTCAATAATTCCTAATATCCTCGAGGAACTTCTGAAATCAACTCCTATTAAAAGAAATCCAATTGCAGATCTTAATTGGCCGTTTTCATTAGTTATTCGCCCAATTATTATAGCTGATGATGAATCAATTTCATAGACTCCTCTCTCAGGATTTGCTAAAATATCAATTCCATACTTTTCCAAAAAGGAATTATATGGATCATGATATATCTTTATCCGACATCCTAAGAAGCTCGTGAGTGACTCGACAAATAAATCGATGATATTTACTTTTAATGATTTAAGTGATATAATTTCTTGAATATGCTGATACATACAGTTTAATTAGAATGCCAATCTAGAAAGACTTCCGTCAAGATAAACAATATTAACAAGTAGCCAGCTAAGAAGTATACTTTCTGAAAAACTTTTCTTGTAACTAGATGTCACCGAATAATATTAAGAATATGTATTAATTTAGCCAAGCAAAGACATCGCTTATCAAAATCAGTCCTTTATAATTTCAGATCCGTCAATTATGAGCCAGGGGTTCGAATCCCTTCCGGGGTACAAATAAAAATTACCGCTCTTCCCATCTCCAATTTTATAGTTCATATCGGATTTCGATTTAAACCAGGTAACGGATATTAGACGAACAGACGGATTTTAACGCAATCCGAACTCATGAGTACCTCAATAAAAATGAACCGACTGATCCTTATTGGGAACGGGTTCGACCTTGCCCACCAACTAAAGACCAGCTATAATGATTTCATAGTATGGTATCTCATCCAAGGGATGGAATGCGCTAATTTCCACGGTTAATATATCGATGAATTAATTACATTCCCAGAACAGACTATTAGGCGCTAAGCAACCATCATTACCATGGACTTGACAAGGTGCCAGCACTTGTAGACTATTATTATAGAACCGGCTTTGCAAATACGATTGTCAATGAGTGTCTGAAAATCCCCGGTTATCAGCCTGATCATATCAATCCATTTAAATTTAAGTGGAAAGCGGGTTGAGCTTCATCGGGTAGCTGCTCCTTAACTGTCCAGAGTTATCCACAGCTTGTGTTTAAACATGCAATAAAATGTAACAATGTTTTTAATCCAGGCGTTTAGTTCACAAATCGTTCAATTATTTCAAGTTCTTCGGGAGATAATTGGCTGATATTCTGCGAAAAATTGATTTCCTGGTCGTCGATGTCAATCACATAAGCTGCAATCCATTCGACATCTTCAAAGCTGAAACCATATCTGAGCAACCAAATTTCTTTTTTATCATTTGTTCCATATTTAATATAGTTCTTTATCGTCAGCGCTCTGTCATCTCCCGTTTTTTCAAAAAATAGCTGCAATGCGGCACAAATTGGATCGGAAAGTGAAAGGCTGATCACTTTATCCAAATAATCATAGGTATCGTACACTAGCTTATCGTAATCTAAATCATCAACAGGAATTTCCTCAAAAAGACTAGGCGCCTTAACTTTTATATTAGGAAGAGGAGAGGCCATCGGAGATCTTTTAACCTTGATTTGCGCCCTCAGCCTTACGCCTTCAGCTGCAGTAATCTCTTTCTTTTTTACTCTTGCTAGAATACTGCGCAACTCTGTCCTGCTAGTTAGATAGGCATGCCGGAGAGAAACGATTTCAGCAAATGATTTGCCCTGAATTTGCCATAGCATAATTGGGATAGATGCACTAAGAATGGCTTTTTCCGACCTGGTAAGTTCTTGCCGCCGTAAGTGGGAAATAAATATGTTTTGAAATGCGGTCTTAATCTTGGCCCTATAGTGCTGCGATAGATTGTAATACTGCCTACCATTCAACGGTAAATTATCAATTAACAGATTATCCAGTATGTAAAATATATCCTGGTCAGAATCAGCCTTTCGAATCCTTTCCACTTGCGTATCTGTAAGCTGAAGTTCGTCGTTGAAGGAATCATTTTGTATCGCTTGTACAATATCCACCATGTCTTCGCTGACATTAGCCACATTTTCATCCAGTAATGATGTACTTTTTATCGTTGAAGCTTCTAAGATGCGCTTTCTGAAAAGGTTAAGATTTCTATTTTCAATGATTACGAAACCATAGTCAAAAGTATCTTTTAGATGCGTGCTTCTTCCAGCTCTGCCGATGAGATTTTTCAGGTCCAGATTTTTCTGCTGGTCTGACCCGGTAAACTTAAAATTATTAATCCAAACAATATCAAAAGGCATATTGATACCCTGTATCAATGTGGATGTTGAAAAACAGATCTTCGCAAAATTATTATTTACGAAAGACTCAATGATAAGTCTCGCCTTGAGGGGAATAGATCCATGATGTATTACGATACCTTTTTCCATCATATCTATCAGTGTAGAGTGTTTTTCAGGACCTCGAGTGGAGGCGCCTATAAACTGTCTCAATTCTTCGACATATTCCAAAGCCGTTGGATTTGTGAGTTTCGGGCATAGGGTGATATATTTGTCAAAATCTAACAAAAAGGAACCATCATAGATTTTGTTCTTCGATGTATAAATCAATACCGTACCATTAGCTTCAAGCGTACTTTTGATTATATCGTCATCGGTGGGTACCGTCTGTATCTTTGTACCAACAACAAAGGGAGAAAAATATTCGAATTTCTGGTCCTTCAGCACCAGATGGATTTTCCCCACAGAGTGCTGGCGGTAACAATAATGGTCTGAAAGCTGATCGAAATTGTGCTTGGAGAGCTGCGCCTCTGGATTTAGGATAAATGGATGGGTGAAAACCTTTTTTGCAACCGGAACAAGCCGGTCGACCCTTCTAACAAAGGAATCGAACCTCATTCCCCTGACCTCCTCGTCGGAAATCTGGGCCTCATCGAAAAGGAAAAGCTCAATATTTAACTTGCCTAAATTCTTGAAGAGTTCAACTCCCCTTTCTGGAGTGATAACATAAATTCTCCTACGGGTATGCAGTACATTAACGATTTCAATGAACTGAAGTATGAGCACATCCTTATCAACAAGACTCTCAAGGATGTACATGTATTCGGCGATTAGTGCTCTTGACGGAACAACAATAACAATGTCACCTGCCGATTTGCTGATAATTTCACGGAACAGAAATGATTTGCCAGCGCTTGTAGGAGCAGAGAAAGAAAAATATACATTACTGTTGATTTTCTTAAAAGCATCGGCTTGGACCGGAGTAAACTTGTTGCTTGTCTCAGATTCGATGCTGTCTGCAAATATGGAATATAGCTCTTCCATAAGACTATCAGCAGGTGAAAGCTTGTAGAACAGACCTATGAAATTAAGTAGCGTTTTTTCATAGTTGACAAATACTTTTGGATGAAACTTTTTCGCATAAGCAAGAAACTCGAATTCTCCAACTTCTATCGGCCCTCTGGTATGTATTTTGGTCAGGATATTCCGAAGCCTCGCTTCTAGATTTTCGCCATTTATGAGGTCATTTACACTCATATCTCAACGCCGATCAAATAAAGTTCCTTATGACACAAAAGCTTTTGAGCTGCATCAGATTTAAGAGCCTTTTCAAATATTGACACATGGTTTATGGCATTCAAAGAAAAGGCGGCAATATATCCCTTGATATTAGCGACGGCATTGGAGATCGCATTCGGACTTACTAGCCTTTGAAGGTCCGCAAGCTCCATTTCATCCTTTTTAAATTGCACAAAATCAACAATCTGTTCAAGTGCTATAGTGTATGGACTACCTGATGTTTTGAATTTCGCCTCTCCAAAAAGAATCATCTCGTTTGGACCTTCAGTGTGGAAGTCAAACCCAGGGTTACCTGTCTTTTGTTCTTTCCATAGTTCTGCCAAAACTACCTTAACATGCTTATGGGTATCTCTTAATGCATTTCCAGCAGAATCCGACACAAGGTATTCCCCAAAATCTTCGGTCACCTTACTATCTACCTTCGTCAGTATATCTCCAACAATTTTTTTGATAGTCTGTTCTGCTCTTGCTTCATATGACTTACGATCGACGACACCTAACTTATGGATCCAGCTTTTGTCAGTCAGCATATTTATAATTTCTTTAGCCCTAGAATTGATATCTAGTACTTTTAGGTGGATCAAATAGACACCACAAGATGTATTAACGCCGAATTTTGACATATCCACTTTTTGCGCATCGATTATTTGCATGGATATTTTCTGATATAATTTAACATGGAGAGCGGTTTAAATTTTAAATCTAGTTATAAAATATTACATTATGTAAATAGGAAAAAAGGAAAATGAAGAACAACATATAAGATTTGGGCATTTCGAAAAAATATCACGTGGCTACAAGAGGTTCATTAAATTTTGTCTTTCATCATTTCAATAAGATCGTTCGACTCTTCGATGATCCAACAATCTTCTCTAATTAGGGTAGAGATCAACTGATGTTCCCTTTCGGAAAAGATATTGTTGTCCACCAACCGTGGACCTTTCCATAGGCTTTTATGCTCCGATTCAACGATACTTTTGTGAGCTCCATTCGGATAAAGCAAGCAGATCCCGGGAATTTTCTCCTTTACAAGAGGGTATATGATATAAAGGCCATCATAATCCCAATCACAGGAGTAGTATATTGGCAATCCCCTCGTGGACGAGAAATCTAGTTTTGGCACATTTTTACCTCCTGCGTACCATAATTCTATATGATGATTTCTTGGTTTATCGGGCTTGGTTAAAAAATCAAGGTTTTCACAGAGTACAATCGCCTTTGGAGCGTAACATTCCAGTTTATAGATGTACTGCTGGTCTTTTTCATAAGAGAAATGTTCAACCTTGAGTATTTTCTTTAGTGCGTCAATTAGACTGCCCTTATGTTTCAGGTATTTTTCGTTTTTAAAGAACATGAGCGATACGCCCTTGACAGATTCATCTGAGGCTATGATCTGTTTACGCAATTCATCCAGATCTCCCCTTACCATCTTTTGATGGATATCTATTAAAATATTAATGTCCGTCTCCTCAAGCCTGGTGTGCGGCGTGAGTATTTCCAGTTGCCTTAAAAATTCGCTATATTTTAAATAGCGGTTTAGATAATCTCTTTGATAAAGGACATTGAAATCGGAGGTTGCCCTTATTTCCTTTCGATCACGTTCCAGAACACCAAGAGAATTTACCAAGTAGCCTACTTCGCCGCTTTGCGCCAAGGTTTCGGTCACCTTAACTTTTCCATTTTCGTAGAGCTGATTTAATGCCCTTAATTCTACCCAGTTCATTGCGCTAATTTTTCTATATATGCATTGAGGTCCTCGTTAAACTCATTGGTCTTGAAATATGAGGCAGATGGTGCATAGTTGATATCCCCGTTTCCCTTTCCTTTGATGAGGTGATGGGCATACCATTCCTCAGCGAATCCAATATTGAATGTATGAGGTGCCATAGTGATAATCTGATACTTGAATTCTTCTGCAATGGCCGGAAAGGTATTGAAGTTGACATCATCTAAACTACCAAGCTCTTCCAGGATAATAAACCTAAGCCCCTTTCTTTCTTCACGCTGGACGGCAGAGAGCCTGGCTACCCCAAGTAGCGCAATCGCAGAATAAGTTTCTCCCGTACTTCCCGGTACCTCTACTCCATATTGATCATCCAAACGGGCAGCCAATTCGAAGTAGGTTCTTGGGTCCAATAACTTTTCTATCGGCATCTTTTCCTTCATTCTGGCAATGTCTTTAAAAAAGTCTTCGATGAACTCTGTTATTGGTTTCCCAAACTGTAATTCTCCTGTGGTAGCTACCTCTCTAACCTTATAGGCCATATCTTCTACATAACTGATGCTTACCTGTGTGTTTTCCTTGAATTCAAGCTTGAAGAAGAATTTGCCGCTGATTTTTCGATTCACGAAAAAGGTATTGATCCGCTGGATCTGCAGTTTGTATTTTTGAAATCTCTCGGCTGTCTTGCCAAAGATCTTGATCATACTGTCCCTGATTCCATCAGCTATCTTGGTACGCTCTTGATTGGCTTCCTGAAGTACCACAGTAATATCGTCCTTTGATTTGATTTTGTCTAGCAGTGCTCTTTCCAATACAGCAAATGAAAATGTCTTTTGATCGATTTCCATCTTGACATGCTGGTTCTTATTCTCGCTGGTCTCAGCAAAAAAGTGTACAATAGCCAGATAGCCATTTCGATATAGCTCAAATGCCTGTTCAGCCTTTTCGACTGCAGTATTGGCGGGAATCGGGTGCTCACCAAAGTCATCGATATTTTCTGAGAACTCTTTATAGTATTCAGTGATCATATCTTCAAAACCTTTCTGTTCAATCAGAATTTGAGCAGTAACTGCGGTGATTTCTTTTTTTGTTCTAATGATCGAGAATATCAATCCTTTAAGTTCTTCACTGATCGCCCCTTTTTTTTCCGCACATCTCCTTACCCTCTTTTCCCATCGAGACCGCTCGATTTGCAACATTTTCTTAAGCGCCGAGGCCTCACTGATATCAATCTTAAATTCGGAGCGGATATTAAGCAAGTCCTCGTCGATTATTTTTTTCTCTGTTTTTAACTGACTCATTTTTTCTCCTGTCTTCAGAATTAATGAGACAGATGACTTCAACCGCTCGATCCTGCTACTTTCGCTAAGTTGATGGTCAAATTGAATTTGGAACTGCCTAATATCATATTCTTTTCCGTCCTGTACATCATTCAAAACTGAAAAGTCGCTATTGATCTGACCCAACTCTACTTTTAGGTTTTCAATGATCAGAGTGATCGATCTATCAAGACTTTGCCCATCTTCCAATAGCTCCGCCTGGGGATTATGGGCGATAAATTCATGCATGGCACCTAGTTTAACCCAAATTCCTTTTTTAGAACTTTTAAACTCGAAATTTGTGAAAAGCTCTTTTGGATCCAGATATCTCGGGTGCTCTGGATTATCGAGATCCTCTTGCTGTGGTGTAATAGCAAAATATAAGACAGCTTGTAAGGCCTGTTTGCTTAAAGTAGGCTTACTCTTGATAAACCAGCTCATGACACTGTCCCTAATACCGTTTTCCAGCAATTCAAGGAGACTACTTTTCCTAGTCTTTTGCTCAGTTAGTTTGAGTCTCATTTCCGTGATTTTCTCGTTTTGATTCTTTCTAGATTGTTCAACTTTTGCTAAGGTTTTGTATTTGTCCAGATAGTGCTTGGCAAAGCCAATCGCATCTTTAAAATCCTGAACCTTTCTTATACCAAGGTCGATGTTACCTGTTTCAGTTGTCCAACTTTCATCAATGTCAGGAATAGCAATGGCCTCAAGATCCGCTATCTGCTCTTCCAATTCCGCAGAACGGGTGTCTAAGTTCTCATACTTGCCAAAAGCCAATAGGTGTTCGTCAGCCTTTTTATAATGCCGGTCGATGCGGTCTTGGAAATCAGGTAATCTTTGCATGATGCTCTTGACTGTTTCCTCTCTTTTGATCTGGACCTCCTGTTCAGCCAAGCCCTGTTTTTCTAGTTGTCTGTATGACTTCAACCTGTGATGAGCCTCACACACCTTGGCTTTGCGTGCGATCTTGAATAATTTATCGTATTCTTCACTGAGATCAGACAATTTAATTAACCTTGACTGTTTCTCCCCGAGCTGGCGTATCATGTTGTTTAGGGAGTCGTAGTCCCTGATGATCTTTTCGAGCTCAATTTGTTCTTTATTATAGTTGGTTAATATATCCTCATCGGAATCTTCAAAAAGAAAATCCTTTAAGTTCTTGGATGCCTGACTTCCACTAAGGTTGAGCGACTTCGCCTTTGAAAAGGATTGGATTACCTTTGCAAAGGCCTTTAGACTTTTTTCTTGCGTAAGATTGAGCGGCGTAATGTGTTTCTCGTAGAGAAAACGGTAATATTCTTGAATATCATCCTTGCTTCGATAGAAATTCAATCTCAGGTTCATCTCTTCATGAAAATATTTGGATAGTTCCTGGAGATCTGGTAATGTACCCTGATTGACAAAATCTTTGGCCAATAGCATCTCCGATTGGCCAAAGGCCAAGTGTTCGATAGCTTGATTGGTATCTGCGGTCTTGGTAACCAGAAATGGGATAATCTTTTTATTTTTTTGGTTTTGGATTTGGATTCCCATTAAGATAAATTTCCCCTGATCAACTTCTACATTTAAAAAGCAGTAGGCGAATTTCATTTTATACGGGAGAGTGTTGATGTGCCTTTCTTCTTTTTTAAGCCCATCTGTACCGAATCTGATCAGGTCCTTATCGAATATAAACATCATCTGCAATATATCTGCAATAATGGATTTCCCAACACCGTTAGAACCGACAAAATCTGTTCTTTTATGATGGAATAGATAATCATGAATATAGTGTTTAATTACCCCAACCGTAGAGAGGGAATATATACTGGGATAATTCATGACTGCTCTCCCCGGCTTTTTATTATTCTTGAGAAAGTATCAAAATCTTCAAGCTCTGCGGCGTATAATTTAGCGAGCCGGTGTATAGCCGGATGGATTTCAAACAGAAGTTCTTCATGTTGTGACGAGTGTTTTGAAACCCAGCCTAATTTATCAAAGCTTGTGATGGCTGACTTGAATTTGCTCTCGGCACTGGCCCATTCCTTCTCATCAAAATCCCCTCTTAGATCTCCAAATAGGATTCGTTTGTATGCCTCCTGCTGGTCGCTCTCCATAATCTGATTTTTAATCTCAGCCCAGCTAACCATCTTCCTCTCCTCAAAATAACGCAGATAGTACATATCAAGAAGCATCAGGCCGATGATGGTCTGCGTTTCACTAAGTTCTCTATATCTACTTTGATCACTCAATCCGCCTTTTCCATTCTCAAAGAAATCAAGGTAGTAGTAAGTACGTCCATCAAAATTATCTGCGATAAGATTTATCCTATACAGCCTTTCATAAAAGTGCTTCCACTCGTCCTCGAACTTCTGGATCGCAGAAAATATCAGGTATTCCGACTGATCGATATGTTTGCCCTGTAGAAGGGTAATATTTAGATTGGCAAAAACTTTTTCGACCTCTTCTTCCAATAAAAAGGAATAATCTATATTTTTGAAACTTTGGTCTTCCATAGTGAGAAATTGTGGTTTGAGAGTGTTATTAATTTTTGGCTGATTTTAACCTCTACCTTGGCGTCAGAGGAGGCGAAGGAAATTACATTTGCAGCAACCTGGTAGGCAAGAGAAATATCGCCTTCTGCAAGGGTAACCGTTTCCATAAGTTCACTGATCTCGATATTTATCCCATTTTTAATATTGTGTTTTACTTTTTCTGACCAATCATATATGATCTGCTGGCGCCTAATCTCCTTTTCGATCCTTTCCCGTTCTACTTTTTCGTACGCACTATCTTCTTGTTGCGGGATCAATCTATTTTCGACCTTAAGGCCAAATTCATAGTGCTTGGGATAGAGAATTCTTGTCTTCTCGTGCACAAGTTTTTTTAACGGAAAATTTTCGTTTAAACCGATCTGGTCTCCAGCGAAATGTGCACTATCCAACGCCAAATGGAAAAACTTTTTAAGCATCAGCCGAAGATGTGCTCTTGCAGAAAACTGCTCCTGGAGTTCGGTGAGCTTATTACTGGCATTTTTGATCTGGCGTCTGATCAGGTCGATTTTCTGATCAATGCTATTGAAGAATATTGTAATATCCAAATAAATTTCCCTCGCTTGCTCCCAATCTGCCCTTCTTTGCAACTTTTCGGCCTCGTCTAATATGTTACCATCAACTGCAGATGCGTAAAAATCATCGACGATAAACTGCAGGTCTCTGAGGAATTTATCCTTTGACAATATAGCATTAGTAATATCTAACGCGCGATCCCCAAATTTACCGAAGATCACCGTAAAATTCCTGACCATACTTGCTGCATCTCTAAGCTCTTCGTTTCGTAAGATTTCATTTAGCTGTTCATAAGCGATTTTAAGTTCATCTTCCAATGCTTCCAAGTGATCGGTGACCACACTCTTTGGTCCCTGAATGAATATCCGTCCAAATTTCCGCTCTAACTCGAATATATTATTAATCTCGCCGATCCTTATATTAAAGGAATCCTCGAAACTTTTGCGCAATGGGTGCTCCTTATATGGATTATTGAGTTTATTAAACATCAGCTCAATGACATTCTTTGCGTAATCTGTCAGATAGTACTTCCATGGTTCGTCGGGGTGGTTACGGATATAATAATGAAATAAAGGCCCCTTAATCTTGCTCCATTGCCTGACCGAACCTTCGCCGTAGTCATATGCAATTTGTTGCAGAATATCTGTAATTTCTTTTGCTGTAAAATATTGTCCAATTTCCTCGTCCCTGATTTTTTCATAAAGCGATAGAATAAGATATCCCCCATCAAACTTTGACGGCAATAACAAATCGTATTTGTGAAATATGGATTCTTCTTTCATATATCTCCTGAATTTAACCTTAGAAGGGTTTAAAAGGAATATCTATTTTATGGTCTAATGTCCCGGCAGAAAAGCCATGCCTGTGCCCAAGCATAAAACAGATGAGGAGATATGAAATTGAATGAGGCATAATTTAGTGTTAAACAAGCAATTTAGTAATTAAAACTGAGTTTTAGACAACTCGTAGGCAACATTTATAACAATCTTATCATTGCCCTTTGCGCTCTTATATTTCATTGGTCTTCGGTATGGTATTATTTTGTGCACCGAAACCAGCTTGGACACATAATCGTTATAAGTATCTACCGCAACGATATTGTCGCTCCATAGCTGCCCTTTAAAATCCTCCTGATACTATTTTGCCTACTCTCTAGCCTGCCCCTGCATTTGTCGATAGGGCAAAGCTGTTTAATGTTTCCAATTTAGACTCCTGTGGCCAGTCTGGTGATCATTGATCATGTGGACAAAGTTATATCACCCACCCCGTCTTTGCATACGGGAAACCGTAAAGAACCAGCTGTCTAATCCGTTAACTTGGCCTTGGTAACTGTTAATGGAGGAAAACAGGATCAATCCAAATATCTGGATCAAAAGAAGAATCCGTGGACCCGCACAAAGCGGAGAACAATAGAAAATAAATTATGGCTACTAGTGTTCAGATTTCGTGCATTAATAAAGACCACCGTTATAATGCATATGAACGGATTACGCATGTAGGCGGCATCCATAGCAATCAGCGATGGAAGCTCACGCTGAATGAGGCTATTAGGGACATAGAAAACGGAACCTATTCGTTTTATACTTCCGTAAACGGCCATGTCAGAAATGTTATTGTAGCAACGCGTTCAGGTAAAAAATACCTTAAAACAGAAGCAGACAGTGATACGCCCGACAACCTGCTTAGCTTGCCAGAATGCCCTTAATTTAAATGATTGCCCTGCAAATGGGCAGTCATTTATCTTTATCATTATACAGTAAAATAGGAATGTTAAAATGTTTTGATAAATTTAACTTAAATGACTTTTGAATCAGTGCTCTTTTCAGGAAGATCGTAGGGATTTGCCAATCACATCCAGAAGTAGACGAGAATCGATCTGGCAGTAAATAAGCGCCCCGCTAAATCAAATACGATACAATATGGCCTTTCCCCTACCTCAACGCCCCGGACTTCCAATATCCCTACTGGCTGCGAGTTTCAACAACACTTCAGCAACCTATAAATATTACTGGCTGTTATCCATTTTATCAGAAGTGGAAAACGGAAACACAGTAATACCAAAGCACCGTCTTTTTGCAGGCATGGTATCATCAGCCTGGTATACCGTAAATTATTTCCATATTTCTTTTGGCAAACAGGACCAGCTACAGCGGGCCATCGGCCAGATCCGTGAACTGGAGGGCATAACCGTTGATGAAAAACAAGAAGTTGTTAAACAGAAGATTATCAGCAGCCTGAATCCGTTAACCGCCAAAGCAATCCAATATTTTGACAATGAGGTACCTCACCGGTACCTAAGCCCATGGTTTCCGGAATCAAAAGGAAACCGATCTGAAATACACCAACGTTCAGCAAATTTCGAAAACAACAGCCCTTATGCCCTGGATGAACAGCGTCTAACAATAAACCCGCTCTGGCAAGCCTACCTGGTTGAACATGCCGGTATTTTAAAGGCATTCTGTTACTGGCACCTGAGTCTTTATCTGCAGAAACATAATCCCAACGTTCCCGACATCCCGAATAAACTCATCAAACCCGCACGTAGGAACAACCTGTTAAACCAGCGTAAATTCTGGAACAGGGTTTTGGACCATACCGGCCCACTAGAGTGTATATACACACAAAAAAAACTTGCGCATGGAAACTTCGCTGTTGAACATTTTATTCCCTACGCCTTTGTTTCGCACGATCTGATCTGGAACCTGATCCCGGCCGATCCATCTTTCAACATCCGGAAGAATGACAGGCTGCCGAGGATTGAAGATTACTTCGATGGGTTTTACCAGTTGCAAAAAACAGCGATCAAGGTAATGAGCGAAAAATATCCGAAGGAACCAATAATGGAAGAATACCTAAGTATATTTCCAAATGCCGATGCGAACCAGTTGCCTGAAACAGATTTAAGAGAAGGGTTTTTAGAGAATATCCAGCCGCTGCTTACTATCGCGAACAATAATGGTTTTGAATACATGATGAAATAACTAAATGATATGCAGAGGTAGTTTTTTATCTTCTTACTTTCTCAGGTTCAGGTTTATCCAAAAAACTCTTCCGGCCTGTTTCCCCCCCGCAGTTTTTATTTAACGAGACTAGCATACCTACATGATAGCAGTAAGTATCTGCCACAGCGGCATTATGATCCCTGACCTGCTCTTTGAAAAGAGGAAATTACGGAAAAACGTAACCGGTGACAAAGGTTCATCATTACCTTTGAAATAATTTCAAACCTGGAAACAAGCCTTAAAAACAAAAAAATGTTCAAAAAAGTACTCATTGTAGAAGATGAAAAGATGCTGAATAGCGCCATAAAATCTACTATGGAAAAGCTTGGTGTTGTTTTGGACACCAGGGATTACGTAACTTTCTGCGACGATGCTTTAAACCGCGTGAAAATAGCGATCAGAGAGAAAAATCCTTATGAACTGCTCATTACCGACCTTTCATTCAAAACAGATTCAAAAAACGTAAATATCGCTACAGGACAAAAGCTTATCGAGGCGGTAAAACAGGTTCAGCCAGCTATCAAAGTCCTTGTATTTTCAGTACACAACGAAGAGAGCATCGCTAATCCGCTTTTTAATGATCTGGGGATTGATGGCTACGTGACCAAAGGCCTGCGTGATGAAACAGACTTTAATCTTGCCATAAACGCAATAGCCCAAGGAAAAACCTATCGATCTGCTAACCTGAAGCGATCTAATGATCAAGAGATTGTATATGAGCTCAAACCCATCGAGAAAACTATAGTAAGCTTTCTATCAGCGGGTAAAACCCAAAAGTGGGTAGAAGGTTATCTGAAGAAAAACAACATCAGGCCATCAAGCTCAAGCATTATCGATAAAAAACTCAATAAGCTAAGGGCAATATTTAATGCTTCCAGTACCACACAACTAATTTGCTATTTGAGGGACAGGGGATGGATATAACTGACTTTATGTTGACCACCAATTTTTCATAACTTTAATAGCAAACCAACTGTTTTTGGCTT
>Ga0163161_10000291_pt1 | contig 43862 bp, 29 predicted proteins | sample S45metaG_FD_129847 | JGI IMG/M metagenome (GOLD analysis project Ga0163161, IMG submission 129847) | Switchgrass rhizosphere microbial communities from Kellogg Biological Station, Michigan, USA - S4-5 metaG | ecosystem: Host-associated > Plants > Roots > Rhizosphere > Soil | place: USA... | reverse complement strand
GCCAAGCCAATCCCCTGACCCATAATGGTCATTTCTCTAATTCCGGTATCGGTAATCCTTAATTCACCATATTTAGCCTGTAAACCTGCAAAACCTTGATTTACATCACCAATATTTCCCAGATCTTCTCCAAAAGCAACTAAACGTGGATCGCGGGCAAAGTTTTCATTAAAGCAGGCATTAAGCACTTCCCTACCGTCAACCATTTTCGATTGCTCATCATACACAGCATCAACCACTGCAATCATATCCGGACTTTCTTTGCCGTCAGTATGCAGTTTAGAGTTATAACGGTCGTGATTAAACTTGGCCTGCTGTTTATACCAGGTTAATAGTTCATCCCGTTCGGGAGAAGTAAAACTAGCCGATAAGCGAATGGCTTTTCGTGCGGCAGTAAAAACCTCCCTGCGTTGTGCATCGGCAGTTGAAGCCAGATTTGCAGCAATTCTAGCCAGTTCGGGTTGATGTTTTGCTACACCACCAATTAAATCAACCACTTGTTTTTGTTCGGGTTTAATGCTATCCAAAAACTCATTCCAAGCTTCTTTTTGTGCATTACGAACAAAAATTTTCGCCTCTTTTTCAATCTCTGCAATTTCCTCTTCGGTTGCTACTGCCGAATCGAGCATCCAAGCACGCATTTTCAGGATACAATCGTGCTCATTTTCCCAAGATAAACGATCTTTTGATTTATACCTTTCGTGCGAGCCAGAGGTAGAGTGCCCCTGAGGTTGAGTAAGTTCGGTAACGTGAATTAAAACAGGCACATGTTCGTTTCTACAAACATTTATTGCTTTTTCATATACCTCGCATAAAGCTGGATAATCCCAGCCCTTTACTTTATAAATTTCATATCCCGGCTGATCAGGTTCGCGCTGAAAGCCTTTTAAAACTTCAGAAATATCTTCTTTTGTAGTTTGATATTTTGCCGGAACTGAAATGCCATAAGCATCATCCCAAATCGAGATGGCCATGGGTATCTGTAAAACACCTGCAGCATTAATGGCTTCAAAAAACACCCCTTCAGAAGTTGATGCATTACCTATGGTACCAAAAGCAACTTCATTTCCGTTAACCGAAAAGTGCTTTAAGTAATCCAGTTCCTTATTTTGCCTAAATAATTTAGAGGCATAAGCTAAGCCAACCAAACGGGCCATCTGGCCACCGGTAGGAGAAATATCTGATGAGCAGTTTTTAATCTGCGTTAAATCGTTCCAGCTTCCATCTTCATTAATTGATTTAGTTGCAAAATGGCAGTTCATTTGCCTTCCACCGGAAAACGGATCAGCTCCGTCGGTTGGATTGGCATAAAGCTGTGCAAAAAATTCTTTAATGGTAGAAATCCCCGTTGCAAAGGCAAAAGTTTGATCACGGTAATAGCCAGAGCGCCAATCGCCGTTTTTAAAAGCTTTCGCCATAGCCACCTGGGGTACCTCTTTTCCATCGCCAAAAATGCCAAATTTAGCCTTCCCTGTTAATACTTCTCTACGGCCTAAAACACTGGCCTGCCTACTTTCAAAGGCTATTTTATAGTCGTTTATAACGATAGATTTAAAATCGTTAAAACTGAGTTCGGAAGCATCAATAGTGTTGGTCATCAATTTTTCATTCGGCATAGTAATCAAAGATTGGTTGCGGCAAATATATACAAAATTAAAAGTTTGCCTTTATCCTCCATTGTAAAATTATATATGGATTTGTAAAATATATTTGGAATAGTTTTTGTTTTAATATGAAAACATTAAATTTGTTTTAGAATTTAAAAAATAAATTACAACCACATAACATGAAAAAGATCTTAGTATTATTCGCTTTTGTTTTAGGTTTAGGTATTGCTGTAAATGCACAAACTAAACCTGCAGAGTTTAAATTTGAATCGGAAACTCACGATTTCGGTAAAATCGTTTTAAACAAACCGGTAACTTACGATTTCAAATACACCAATGTTGGCGAAGAGCCATTAATTATTACCAAAGCTGAAGCTAGTTGTGGATGTACAGTACCTAAATACACTTCTACCCCATTGAAAAAAGGTGAAACAGGTGTCATTTCTGTAACGTTTAACGCTGCTGCCGGTCCATCATCTTTCTCTAAAACCGTAACCATTACTTCAAATGCTAAAACACCAATAAAGGTGCTTTACATTAAAGGTGAAACGGTTGCTGCGGCTTCGAAATAATTATTTAAACGATAATATTTAAAAAGTCCCGATTTTCATCGGGACTTTTTTATTTTTGTGCCATGCCAAAAATTTCACAAAAAGGTGTGCAGATGCCTGCATCGCCAATCAGAAAGTTAACTCCATTTGCAGATCAAGCTAAAAAAGATGGTAAAAAAGTTTTCCATTTAAATATTGGTCAACCAGATATCGAAACACCTGAAGGAATGTTAAACGCCATTAAAAACATTGATTTTAATGTTTGGGCCTATACACCATCAGAAGGTACACTTGCATATCGCTTAAAACTTACCGAATACTACAATAAACTGGGTTATAATATTACGCCCGAAAATATATTGGTAACAGTTGGTGGTTCTGAGGCCATCACCATTGCCATGCAAACCTGCGTAAACGAGGGTGATGAAATTATCATTCCAGAACCTTTTTATGCCAACTATAACGGATTTGCCTGCATGAGCAACGTGGTGGTAAAACCCATCCTTTCTTACATTGAAAATGGTTTTGCTTTGCCTCCGATTGCCGAATTCGAAAAACTGATTACGGAAAAAACGAAGGCAATCATCATTTGTAACCCTAATAACCCAACGGGTTATTTATATTCAAAAGCAGAATTAGAGGCGTTAAAAACACTTTGTGTTAAATACGATCTATTTTTATTCTCTGACGAAGCTTATCGAGAATTCTGTTATGATGGAAGAGAATTTATTTCTCCAATGCATTTAGATGGTTTGGATGAAAATGTAGTGATTATGGATACGGTTTCTAAACGTTACAGCGCTTGTGGTGCACGTTTAGGCTGTTTAATCACCAAAAATAAAGAAGTTATTGCATCAGGATTAAAATTTGCACAAGCAAGATTAAGCCCGGGTATGGTTGAACAAATTGCTGGTGCAGCGGCTGTAGATACGCCTGATAGCTATTTTGAAAAAGTAAATACCGAATATACATTGCGCCGCGATACTTTGGTTAACCGGTTAAATCATATCGAAGGTGTTTTCTGTCCTAATCCGGGCGGCGCATTTTACGTGGTAGCAAAATTCCCGATTGATGATGCTGATAAATTCTGTCAGTGGATTCTAGAAGATTTTACACATCATAACCAAACGGTAATGATGGCGCCTGCAACGGGCTTCTATTCTACTCCAGGTTCTGGCAAAAACGAAGTGCGTATGGCATACGTGTTAAATATTGATGATTTAAATGCAGCGATGAACTGTTTAGAAGTAGCATTGCAACAATATCCGGGAAGAACGGTATAGTTTGCAGTTTACAATTCCGGTTATCAATTTTAGATGCCAAATAACAGTTTAAAGCTATTATTTGGCATTTTATTTGTATATTTGTATCCGGTTTACAAACTGATTACTCAAACTGTAAACTGAAAAGGGGCCGTTCTTGGATTTGACAGGGTGGCGAAGGTTATGTTAGCATGCAGTGCGTTGTACGGAGAGCACTTAAAGTGAACGTTCACATTTTAGTTGGCGAAAATACTTACGCCTTAGCTGCTTAGTTTAGAACTAATTAGCTTTTGTCCCTCTAACTGCTGCATTGTTGGGTTAGAATCTGGGGCATCGAAACAACAAAGCTGGCTTTAAGGAGATACGACTTGAAGTGAGATAAAGTATCTAAGGATTTAAATAAGGTCGGTTTTCAGCCCGTTTATTTCCCTAAAATCAATTGAAAAATAAGCATGTAGAAGGTATAATTTATCTCACAACTGGACAAGGGTTCGACTCCCTTCGGCTCCACTTTTTTCATAACTCACTGAAAATCAGTGAGTTATGATTTAAAAAATAAACTTTCACTTAAGAAAGCTTCACGCTAAACACCTAGAAATCAAACAATTACAAATACTAAATATTCTAACATGCGCGCTAAAATTTAAATTTTGGAATTTGGTTTACACCATCTTTACACCAAAAATTAAATTGTTTACACCATGCAAATCAGCTTAAAATTAATCTATTATACCCATAAGAAATACTCTGATGGGTCACATCCAATTATCCTTCAATATATCCACGATCGTAAAATTAAAAAGAAAGTCTTGACAAGTTGCCTCCCTGAAAATTGGGACACTCGGAGAAACAGGGTGAAAGATTGTGCACCTAATGCTTCCAATACAAATAGCTTTCTGGAACTGGAACTTTTGAATGCCGAAAAAGATCTTTACGATTTAAAAAATGGAAAAATAGCTTTAACCGATCTGTTCAAATCCAAATCTAAAGTAACCTTCGGTGAAGCCTTAAATCAAGAACTGCTACGCCTAAAGCGTGAGTTTAAATCGGGCCTTTATGACAAGGTGCTTGCATTGAAAAGGCAAATCAACGATTCTGTAATTACTATCTCAGAAATGGATAGAAACTGGTTTGAATCTATGATTACCGACATGCGAAAACTGGGAAATATAGGCTCGACCATACAAAAGAAAATAAAGCTTATCAGAGGTATCATTTCTAGGTATTCTGAATTTGAATTGAGTAACGATATCCGTAAAATAAATGTCCCAACGCAGAAATCCCTGAAAATAAAACTTAGCAGGGAAGAACTTGACCGAATAGAGCTGCTTATATTACCAATAGGCGATCGTATAACTGCCGCAAGAGATTTATTCCTTCTTCAGATTTACCTTAGAGGGATTAGGATTGGAGACTTGCTGCAATCCCAATCCAACCATTTTGAAGATGGGAGATTTACTTACCGTGACGAAAAGACAAAAAATCTCCATTCAATGAAGATAATCGATAAGGCTGGATTGATTATAGAAAAATACCGGGGCAAGTATGGTAGACTCTTTCCATTCTTTTCATGGAAAGCCTGCGATACGCTCTCTGCATTCGAGAATGACAGAAAGAGATTAAAGCATAAAGAAAGCTGCACTACAATTGTAAATAAGCATCTGAAGGTCATTGCAGGCATGGCCGGAATAGACAAACCCCTATCATCACACATTGCGAGACATACATTTGCGCGTATGGCTATCGATAAGGTGAATAATCCTATGATCACGATGAACTTACTTGGCCACACCTCCCTTGCCTTACACCAACAATATTTAAAAGATGTCCGAAATGAAGAAGTTTTAGACGATGTGACGGATGAAATTTTTTCAAATTAAAATTCACAAACATGGCTAGCATGGCATACGATTAGCTAATCACATATTTTTTATCCTTAAGGTACCAAATTGGCACCTTAAGGATGATGATAATGAAATTTAAGTTTGATTAAAATAACCAAGGTGAGTTTTTGTCACAAGAAGCAAACTAACACACCATAAAACACTCAAAGTTAAATGATTAAAACCAAAGGTTCGACTCCTACTCGTTCCACAACATCATAAGAAGATTCATACATTATCCCTAGTCCAGCGATACCACCCTTTGAGAGATCATCTTAAAATACTCCGAAGGGGTTTGCCCGACAATATCTTTAAAATATTTATTGAATGATGATTTGGAATTGAAACCTGCGTCATAAGCAAGAGAAAGCATGTTGATTTCAATTTCTTTTTTGGATAATTTTTCCAACCGGTTTTTTACATGCTGTACGCGGTATTCATTGACAAAGGTATAAAATGGCTTGTGCAGAAAATGGTTCAGCGTTTCACTGATGTGGTATTTCTTATACTGGGTCAATGCAGCCAACTTATCCAGATTAAGCTCACTGTCCTTATAATACTCCTCTGAAGTCATCACGCCTTCCAGCTTCAGCACGATACTCATCATTTCATCAGCGCGCAGCAATTCTTTTCGCTTGTCCGTTAGGTTTAGTAGGGAGTAGACAGGTACTGCATCCGCGTTTGAGATCAAGTTTTCCTCTAGGGGTAAAACCGTTGGTGAAAACTGAAAGTCAGTATTAACTGGCAAGCCTTCCCTATCCTGATCGCGCGCATTTCCAGTATGAAGCGATGGGACGATTTCCTCTTGAGGACTCATAAAAGCGGAATACCGATAAGTAATAATCCTAATGCAGACCAAAATAAGCAGCGTGTAAACCACACTTCTGGAAGCATAGTTATAATGGTTTCCGAAAGGTTTCAGCAAAACAAGTGTAAATCCAAGCACACCTATCGTTAGAAATAAAGCGGCAATCTGGATGATCAGTTTCCGTTGAATTGAATCTTTGGTAAAGTTCCTACCGGTGAAATAAATGATCCAGCCTCCCAAAACAATATCCATCGGAATCATTGTCCATAGTGTAATCGTGTTATACCAGTACAGGATACCATGACCTGCTTGTGAACTGATAGCAAGTACACTCGTTACTGAAAAAAAGCCTATTGCAGCAACGATGAATGGCACGAATACATACCATTGGGACGCCGGTATAAAATCTGGACGACTGATTTTGATGGTATAGAGATAGAGCAATGGCAGATAACAGAATCCGATAAAAGTATTCATCATACTCAGCACTTCTATATCTGTTACAATGGTATAAATAAAGAACTTGATTGACAGGTGCAGTCCGATACAGGCCAGAAGTGCAATCAGCAAACCATCCGCATGGTTACGGGCCCTGCTCCGCCACACCAGTAACGCAGCAGCTATCGCATGAAATATTCCTATTGCAATGATGTACTTCATTTCTGCTATATGATGTCCAAAAGTATTAAATCAGCATTACATGAATATTAACAACATATTAATAATAAGTAATTAACATTTTAATAATAAACCGTAACCTACTGAAAATCAATGCAACGACGTCCTACTAAAAATAATAGGGTCCAAATGAAGAAGGGGTTATTTTAGAGGGGCGATCGGCTTGATACCCACCCCTACTTTTGCAGAAAAAATAAACCACAACCATGTTTACACAATTTACTCTAACATCTTGGGCAATCTACAAGCAAAGGCTATTACAGCTTCTCATGTTTGCCGTACTCTTGTCAGGAAGCTCCATTCCCGTATTCGGCCAAATTATCAAGGGCACGGTTATAAGTGAATCAGGAACACTTCCCGGTGCCAGTATCAGCGGCAAATCATTTAAAAGGGCCGTTTCTTCCGATCTACAAGGTGCCTTCACGCTTATAGCACCAGATACGGGACTAGTGACCATTGAATTCACCTATATGGGTTATGAAAGGCACTCCCTTTCGCTAAGATTGGCAAGAGGCATGAATGATATCGGCATTGTAAAAATGCTACCCGATACGAAAAGTACCCTGGGCGAGGTTGTTGTGAGCGGAACCATGGCGCCCTCACAGGCCAAAGCCTATAGTATCAAGAGAAATTCAAATGCGATTATGGATGTGATGGCAGCAGATGCGATCGGCAAACTACCAGACCGTAATGCCGCAGAGGCAGTGCAGCGTATGCAAGGTGTGGCCGTTGCACGCTATCATGGTGAGGCAGACCAGGCGGCGGTAAGGGGTACACCATTTTCCTGGACCTCTACGCTCTTCAACGGTAACCGCCTGCCCAGTTCCAATGTTATGGGTAACCGTTCCTCTGTTCTGGATGTAGTGCCTTCAGAAATCATCCAATATGTCCAGGTTGCCAAAGCCATCACCCCAGATATGGAAGGCGATGCCATTGGTGGATCAATCAACTTCATCACCCGGACAGCCCCCGCCAAACGCACACTGAATCTGAGTGCTGCAGGTGGCTATAATACCTTCAGTAAAAACGGAACCTACAATGGATCGTTAGTCTATGGAGACCGCTTTTTGAAGGACAAACTGGGCATTATCTTTGCCGGCGCGATCTGGAGCAGACAATGGGGCTCTGATGAATTTGTAACAAGCTACAACACAGGGGCAGCAATTGCCCAGCAAAAAAACTCGATAAACACCGTATTGTTCAAACGCTACATGGGCGAACGTGAGACCAAAGGGTTTAATGTTGGTGCAGAATACAAGATTACACCAGCACACAAGGTTTTTTTCAGGGGAATGGTCAATAAATTTGACGATATCCGTCCGGTATATGAATCTTATATTGATTACACCAATACCCGCTTCCAGTACAATTACCGGTATTCTCACTATCAAACCAGCTTAAACGGACTGGAAATAGGTGGCGAGAACCAGCTATCTTCCAAATTCACCTTAGACTGGAGTTATAGCAACCACACTTCCAAATACTTTTTGGAAACGCCGCCAACAGCCGATGGCAAAGGACTACCCATTGCCACATTCCGTCAGCGGATAACAAGCGGCTTTAGCAACCTTTCCAGCGATGGCAAACGGTATTGGGGCTTTGACTCGCCGAATGGCGTAGGTGGAACAATGGAGGATTTTCAATCGGGCGTAAAAGATCCTGGCGAAGTGCTGAGTGCCGATAAGCTATTGCTTTCTCAAACGGTGATCTCCCAGTTGGACAACAGTGAACACGACCAGATCGGGCAGGTGAATTTAAAGGTGGATGCAAGCTCGAAACTGCGGTTTAAGTTTGGGGGCAAATATCGCCATAAGGAACGTAGCAGTACTTTCGGTTCCAACTTTGTTTACCTTCCTGGGGCAGCACTAGGCCTACCGAATTCACCCGCACTCCGGACTCTGTCTTCTTTACAAACCACCAGCTTTCCTAAAGGAACAACATTCTTTGGAAATATGACCGGCAATTATGACCAGTTCATTGTCAACCCCCTGACAAAAGACCAGTTGTTTGAGATGTTCAGTCCTTCATTCCAATCTGCAAATGGTATTATTGATGCAACGCCAAAAACAAATGCGACGGCACACTATACCGGTACTGAAAACGTAAGCAGCGCTTACGCAATGGCAGAGTTCGATGCAAGTGAACGCTTAAAAATCATAGGAGGCATCCGAAATGAATATACCGCTACAACTTTGAGCGGAATGAAGTCTACTACATCCGGCTCTCCTGCAGTTGTCAGCATCAGTCCATCAGTAGTGGAAAACAACTACAATGCATTTTTGCCGATGTTGCACATGAAATATAAGCTTAGCGAAAAAGCGAATATGCGTGCAGCCTACACCCGTTCCTTTGTTAGACCAAACTTTGGTGACATGACTCCGGGCGGTTCCACTAATACGACCAGCGCGCCTATGTCCATTTCTCAGGGCAATCCTGACCTGAAGCCGACATTCAGTAATAATTTCGATCTTATGGGAGAGTATTATTTCCACAACATCGGAATACTTTCCGGCGGTGTATTCTATAAGAACATCTCTGATATCATTTTCACGGATGTCAACATGCAGAACATCGGTGGAAATGACTATTTGGTCACCCAGGCAAAAAACCTGAACAAAGCGACCTTATTTGGTTTTGAGGCCGGCATCAACAAACGTTTCGATTTCCTTAACGGTTTCTGGAGCGGATTCGGTGTAGAGGTCAACTATTCTTATATAGACTCAAAAACTGAGGTACCGCGTTTAGGTAATCCGCAGCTTACAGAAAAAACCAGCCTTCCAAATCAATCCAAACACCTCTTCAACACCATCCTCTTTTATGAGCGCAATGGAGTAATGATCCGATTAGCAGGCAACTACCGTGGTAATTCCGTAGAAACTATCAATCAGCAGTTGGGGCTGGATTTTTATACCTGGTCGGCTGCAAATTTTACTATTGATGCCTCCGCAACGGTTTCCATCACCAAAAGATTAAAAGCTTTTGTGGAGCTGAACAACCTGAGCGACTCACCGGTTAAAATGTATATGGGCGATAAACGCCGCCTCACTTCCTCTGAGTCTTATGGCCGCCGTGGCCAAGCAGGTATCCGTTTCGATATTCTGAAATAAATGCATAAAAAGAACAAGACAACAGTTCCAATCATACATAAAAAACAATCACATTTCAATGAAAAAACTCATTATTGCCCTTTCACTGCTTAGTCCAGTGATTGCATCAGCACAATTAGCTGACAGTACCAAAAGACTTGTGCATGTAAACGCAGCGAATTTCCGCGATATCGGCGGATACAAAACCACCGATGGAAAAGAAATTGTCTGGGGGAAGATCTATCGCAGTGCCGCCATTAATAAACTCACCGATGCAGATGTAATGTTATTGGATAAAAAAGGGATCCATACGGTAATTGATTTCAGGGGAACAGCTGAAGCAGCTGCCGCCCCAGACAGGTTGCCCAAAAACACAGATTATACCTTAAGTCCCGCAGGTAGTGAAAACCTGCCGGATGCCACTCAAATGGTTGCCTTGCTGAAACAGGGTAATTTCTTGGGCAAAATGTACGGAAGCGATGGTGCTAAATATGCCGGAGACCGTTTTCGTCCATTGTTTATGAAACTGCTTACAGTGGATAAGAAAGAGGCCGTATTGTATCATTGCACTGGTGGCAGGGACCGTACAGGAATGGCAACAGCATTGTTGCTCTACATCCTAAAAGTCCCGCAGGAGACTATAGAGGCTGACTACCTGGCCTCTAATATCTACCTGCAGAGAATGAACAAAAATATGTTTGCACCACTGGCTAAAATGAGCGGTCTGACCGTTGAACAAGTGGAAAGCGAAATGGTATTAAAGCCCTCGCTTCTACGTGATTTTTTCAGTGAGCTTACAAAACAGTATGGAAGCATAGAGAATTTCCTGAAACAGGAGCTGGCAATCGGCCCCAAAGAAATCGGAATACTTAGAGCGAACTATACAAAATAAAAAAGCAAAGCCACTTTGCACTTTAAGTGCCCAATTCCTTTTATCCCCATAAAAACAATAAAGCCATTGGTTAAACACCAATGGCTTCAATTTATCCAAAAACAGACTTTTACTTCTTTTTAACTATTTTTCTTTTCCGTTACCTTACCAAAACAGAGCCGCGAAAGCATCAAAGCTCAGATCCTTCTGGATAATAATCTTTTATTGCCCCATTTTTCGCAGTCTTCTGTTCCTTTAAAGAAACTTTAAAAAACTGTTAATAACTAATACAGGCTAACCCTAGCTCCAATCTGTCCCCTCACCCCATAATACTCAACCTGAGTAGGTCTTTCAGGACTTCCATAATAGAACATGAACCGCGTATTCAATAGGTTATTAGCCTCTCCGAAGAGTTGAATACGTTTAGAGACCCTGAAAGAGATATTGGCATCCATAGTTGTATTCTTATCAAGATACTCGTCAAAGTTGGCATCTGCGCCATGGGCAACGATGTTTTCCCCTTTGTGGTTTAATGCTAAACGGGCCTGCAATATACCTCGTTCGTAAAATAACGCGAAATTGAACAGATCATTTGATTGCCCCGGAATACGGACATTAGCATCACGCCCGGCAATCTGCATTTTAGAGCGTATGAATGTATAGTTGGCATTGATACCCACTCCGCCCAATATGCCGGGAAGGAAATCAAGTTTCTTGCTAAACCCCAGTTCAAAACCACCAACACTTGCATCTTCACCATTTTGATCCTGTAAAACCCTCACATTCTGGTACCCACTGAAATTATCATATAACTGAGAACCACTAAATATTGGGTCTTTGATTACTTTATAAAATGCACCAACAGTAATTGCCCCAACGTTTCCAAAATAATATTCGGCTATCGCATCGAGGTTATAAGACTTCACCGGTGTAAGTCCCGGATTGCCATAATTCAGGACATTGTCCTGCACTTTGTAGCTTCCGCCGGCAACCAGCGAACCAAAATCAGGTCTGGCAAAGGTTTTGGTCGCAGCTAATCGAAGGTTTATGTTTTCACTTGGGCTATATTTAAAATGTAACATGGGCAACAGTGTGGTATAATCGTTGTACTTGGTCTGCGGGGTAAGCTTGCCCCGATAGTTAGGCTGTCCCGCCACCGGCTCATACAGCCATCCTTCCACACGTAAATCTGTACGTTCTGCACGTAGCCCCCCTATTATAGTGAACTTTGGGCTTACCTCCCAGGTTCCCATCGCATAAGCGGCAGTATGTTTTTCGTAAACATCATAGTTTGAACCAACTTGTACGCCGTTTGCAAGCAGGGCTGAGCCTACGGAATCTACTACAAGGTTATTTCTGTATTTATCAAAGAATCCGTCCAGATCATCCTGTCTGATGAATTTGGGAAATATACCAACATACTGGTTACCAATGTTCTTCATGTAGTCGTTAGCATATGGCTTATCAACAAGGTTTAGGCTGGTGTAAGCTGGAGGAGGCTGTGTTCCTCCTTTACTATCCCAGGTCCAGGTGGGCAGTTCATAACGCTCCACCCTTTTTTTATCCCTGAACTTGGCACCGAACTTAAGTTCCAGTTTCTGGAAAGGTTTTGTTTTGTAGTTTACCTGTGCCACAACGCGGTCAGTTTCATTTATATGATGGAGTTCCATCTGGACCGAGCTGAAAGTATAATTGTTAACATTGTTTACCGAATTCTGACTAGGCAAAAGCGTCTGCGGGCTTGATGGGTCAATGGGGCCCCCATCGATCTGATATCTTGTAAAATTGTCTGGATCCCTTCCGATAAAACCAACATTGCTCTGATTATATTGAACTAAATAATAGGAAGGAAAGTCTTTATTCGGTAAGTCACCGTAATCAAAATTATTGTTATAGTGCGAAACCTTAAAATCTATCGTCGATGTCCCTCCGAGATCAAAATTTCCTCCGATATCACCACCATACATGCCATAATTTAATATATTGTGGATACTCTGCGCCTCAGCAAGGTTCTTTTCATAACGCAAACGCAGCTTGTTATGTTTCTCGTTATCATTGAGTTTACCATATAGACCGCGGACATAAATTTTGGACCTTTCACCGATCTTATAATCAGCCGCTCCATTAAAACCCAAGGTCCTTCTTGTACCAAAATAATCGCGGAGTTCCATACGTGCAATTTTATTACCAGAAAAACGCGGTTCAAAATTGTCTGTCGCCCAGTCCCTGTTCCAGATCGTCCCATTTACAATAAAACCAAATTTGCCATCTTTGGAACGGTCTCCATAGAGGATATTGCCACTGTAAATACCACCATGCGAATAAGCATTGTATCCACCGCCCAAAGAGAAGTTCAAAGTACGTACATCAACCGAAGTCCTGGTAATAAAATTGATCGACCCGCCCATTGCATCCCCTTCAAGGTCTGGGGTGATTGCTTTGGATACCTCTACAAACTGGATCAGTTCAGATGGAAAGAAGTCGAAGGCAGTAGAACGGGATGTGGTCTGTTCCTCTGCTGTAGGTATCCGGTCGCCATTAATCGTTGCAGCACTCCATTCTGCAGGCAGACCGCGGAGCGAGACGAAACGACCTTCTCCCTGGTCACGCTCAAGCACAATCCCTGGAATCCGCTGAACTGCCTCACCGGCATTACGGTCAGGTAATTTTCCGATGCCATCGGCAGCTATAACATTGACTATTCGTGGGGAAGTCCTTTGCATGTTCAGTGCTCGGGCTTCAGATGCCCGATTGGTACCCAGACCATTTACCACTACTTCTCCCAAACTCTGCTGGTTTGACACCAGGATGATCGGCGCTAATCTATTGATTACACTGTCATTGATATTGATTGTTTTTTCCTTGCTCTGATAACCAATTGATGAAATAACCAATGTATGTATACCAAGTGGCAGATTCGTTATTTTAAATTCCCCCAATACATCTGTTGAGGTTCCTGCCCTCAAGTTTTTAACCGTAATTGATACTCCAGGAAGCGTTCCCTGTTGGTCTCTAACTGAACCGGATAGACTTCTTTTCTGTGCATAGGACGTAACAGTACCCAGGCATAACAGCAATATTAAACACTTTAACTTCATCTGATTTTTTTAAGAATCCAAAAGTATATTTTGTTTAGTATAAGTAAATTATTGTTTACAATAATTAACCTAATGATAATGTAGGCGCCACTCTTTTTACCCTGTTTTATTATTCATTTTATAATAAATTAACATGAAACCCACCAACTTACAAATTATTGGAAAAGCCTAAAGAAAAGATACCTAGTGAAATTTATCCAGGGATAATCTGCTATGGTCACTTAAAACTGTACAAGCTACTTCCATTAAGTTCTAATTGAATTTAATGCTGCATTGGCTAATTTCTAGGCTGTTTGATCTCGGTAGCCGTAATTTAATCTATCATTTCGACCTACCGATGCTGAATACATTATTGGATACTGATAAATATGTAAACTTTGTTTTGCCAAAAAAGATCTCTCATATACTCATTACACAACCTTTAAACATAATATTCAATTAATGCGCGGTTAATACAGTTTTGCCAGTTTTGCAAATAAAATTTCTTTTGAATTCCACTACAGATCCTGGGGAAGCCCTACCGGCAATACTTAGCATTTCAGCTTTCGAACTATTGTATGGAAGATGGAATGCCATACTGTGCAGGTATGCGATATATTATCTTCAGGATGACAATGCAGCCCAGAGTATTGTTAATGATCTTTTTCTCCAAATATGGTCGAGCTCCCGCAACATCGAAAACATAAAAAGTTATCTATTCCGCTCAGTTAAAAACGCTTGTTTGAATGCACTCGCCCTTCAAAAAAGAACACCTATCAGCTATTTCGAAACCGAAGCGCTCATCAGCGCATCAGATTCGTCTGCTTTTTCCAAAAGCGTAAATGAATCCTCCGACAAAATAGATTTTCTTCAAAAGGTTATCTCCACTCTTCCACCAAGAAGACAACTGGTATTCAGGATGCACCGGATAGAAGGTTTCAGCTACGCAGAAATAGCAGAGTTGCTTGAAATATCAACCAGGACGGTCGAAGATCATTTATCAAAAAGCATGAGCTACATCCATGCAGCGTGCAAACATTTAGTTCACAAAAAGTTAACCGAAGCTTAATAAAGCAAGCCCGTAATTTCGCTGTTGATTATTGTCTTTACCCGTGAAGACAAACAGATAATGGAAGATCAGATATGGGCGTACATGATCAAGAGATTAAATGCCTGTGAAACGGCAGAATCAAAAAGATCATTGGATAGCTGGCTAGCGGAAGACATAAGTCATGCAAATAAATTTGAAGAGGTAAAGGCACTATGGCGCTTAAGTGAGCATTTGAAACCAGAAATCACACAAGTGATCCCCCAACAGATCAGGGAGCAAATAGCGCCCGCAAAGCAACCCAAAACAATAAAGAGGCGACTGTGGGCTTACGGGATTGCTGCGAGTGTGCTTATGATTATGGTCATTGCGGGTCTAAAATTTCTTCCATTTAATAAAACCGATCACCGGGAGCAGCTTATCTGGAAAACAATCTCAGCAGATGCAGGCAAGGTTATTGCTCTTAAACTGCCGGATGGCTCCAACGTTTGGTTAAATGCCGACAGCAGGCTATCCTATCCTGATCATTTCAGCAGCAGGCAATTACGTAACATCAAACTTTCTGGCGAGGCTTATTTTGATGTTAAACATGATAGTCAGCACCCTTTTGTTGTAGAGAGCAATAACATTAAAACCACTGTTCATGGAACAAGTTTTAATGTAAGGGCTTACCCCAATGAGTCGGCCGTCTCTGTAGCTGTTAGTTCTGGGAAAGTAGGTGTAAATGTTAAAAACCCTACAAAAGCAACTGGCGCTATATTCTTATTGGCTGCAGACAAGTTGATTTACAAAAAAACAAGTAAAGCTTTTACCAGATCAAAAATAGCCATCAATGACATTAATGGTTGGCAGAAAGGACTTATTGTTTTTGAACAACGCCCGATAAAAGAGGTATTTGATGAACTATCGAGACGGTTCAATGTTCATTTCTCTACAAATAACCTTTCAAACGGTTCTTGCAAGCTCACAGCCAGATTTGAGAACAAACCGCTTTCTGTCATTTTAAAGACAATACATACCGCTATGAACATAACATCAAACCAGATCAATGGAACTATTTATGTAGAAGGAGGCACAATATGTAAAGAATAAAAAAAACCGCTTCCGGACGAGGGAAACGGCTCTGATACTCATACGCTGGCGACTAACCGGCGTAATGAGAAAATAATGAATAAATCTGAAAATTTAAACACACCCAAATTTATGAAAAAATTTAGTGGGGCTAGCCGCCTTATGAAATTAATTATGCGAACAAGCTTAATCTATGCTACACTTTCTATTGTTTTTCTTCAGCTTCTGCAGGCCGCTACGGTAAGCGGACAGGTAGGTTTGGATAGAAAGATTAGCTTAACGGCAAATAACATTGCTTTTGCGGATCTGCTCAAACAGATAGAACAGAAAACCGGAGTAAGTTTTATTTATACCAATAACGAACTTAATGGCGAGAAAGTTTCGGTAAAACAAAGCGAAAAAACGGCACGGACAATCCTTTCACCTGTACTGGAACATTATAACCTGATGATGGTTGAAGACGGTATGATGGTGATCCTAAAACACAAAGCCATAAGAAAAAACATTATTAAACCCGGCTCCATTGTAGGTTATGTACGCGACAAAGAAAACAAAAAGACATTGCCTTATGCAACTGTTACCCTGAAAAGTACCGGACAGAAAGTAATAACAGATGTAAACGGCTACTTTATTATTGCTAATATAAAGCCTGGCGAGGTGATTTTAATGGTAAACTATATTGGATATAGTGCTACTGCTTATACTATTACTGTTGAAGATGGAAAAACATCAAATAGCGATCTATTTCTTTCTGCAGAAAGCAACGATATGAAAGGAATCACCATCAGCGGTATCCGCCGGGGAGAAGCAGTTGCCTTGAGCAATATGCGCAATGCAGACAATATAAAGTATGTACTCTCAGAAGAGCAGATAGAACGTTTTCCTGACGCGACCGTGGGCGAGGCCATGCAGCGTGTACCTGGCATTGCTATGGATTACAGTTATGGCCTTCCGCGTAATATTATCATCAGAGGACTCGACCAATCAATGGGCTCGGTAACATTAAACGGAAACAGGCTCCCTTCTACCTCCACAAGCTCGCGGGAAGTTGATTTGAACGGTATCCTATCCTCGACTGTTGAAGCCATCGAAGTAAACAAAACTTTAACCCCAGATATGGATGCAGATGGGACTTCTGGTTCGGTGAATATCATCTCGAAAACCCCTAAAAAGGGCGAAAAGCAGCTGAACTTAAAAGGATCTTTTGGCCATAATTTCCTGTTGGACAAACAGAATATTGACGGCTCGCTTACCTATGGAAAAAGGGCAGATAAATGGGCATATCTTTTTGGCGTGAATTATAGCAAAAGCTTCCGTGGCGAAGACCGTGTTCAGAAAGATTACGACACTTATGAAATTAATGGCGTGGAGAAAACCATGTTATCTAACCTGGAACTGGAAGGTACTGATATCAGAAGAGAAAATTTGGGCCTGCAGGCTGAAATTGACTACTTCCCTACCCAAAAAAGCCAGATTTATCTAAGAGGATCATTCAACAAATATTATGAGCTACAGACCAGGGGAACAAAAAGCTATAGCATAGGAGATTATACAGACGAGCAGCATGTAACCGGCGTAAGCATTGGTTCAAGCGGCACGCCTAGAAACTATAACCGTAATCTGACTAGTTTCTCTTTGGGTTATAAAACCGATTTCAATAACTGGAAAGCAGATGCAGACCTCACCTTTTCAAGCGGATTATATGATCAGCCACTTTATTTTGACGGTTATTTTGCCTACACCGGACTTTCGGCCGGACTGGATGTTTCCAACCCCAGGGCACCACAGTTTGATTTCGGCAGCGTTAATCCTAACGATCCTTCGAAATACACCACCAATTATTACACCAACCGCCACCAGATTGCCCATGATAAGGACGGACAGGGTTCACTTAATGTCCAAAGAACATTCGACTTAAGTGAAAAAAATAAATTTGTGCTGAAGTTCGGTGGCCGTTATAAATACAAGGAAGATGACCATACCCGAAGCTATTACCAGTACACCTTAAAAACTGGCACCTTGTCGCTTTCAAATTTTCTGGGCAATTACTCAAGGGAAAAGTATTTCGATGGTAACTATAACTTATCGGGCGCCATTTCTGACGGATACTTAATGGAGCAGTATTATCAGAACAACAGGTCATTGTTTGTCGATAATGAAACCTATATCCGCCAGAATACCGATCCGGATTCTTACAATGGAAAAGAAACCCTTGGTGCAGGGTACTTTATGGGCAAATTGACATTAAACAAGCTCGACATTATTACCGGTTTAAGATATGAGCGCACGGGTTTTGAATATAATGGAAATATTGTTTCTTTTGATGATAAAGGTGCTTATGTAAGCACCAATAAAGTTGCGGTCAAGTCTGATTTTTCAGGATTCTTTCCAAGTTTAAATCTTAAATATGCATTAGATCAGCGCACCAATTTTAGGGCCGCGGTTACACGTTCTTTATCCCGTCCGGGTTACTATGACCTAGTACCTTGGCAGGAAATTGAAACCCGTAGAAAACGCATGAAAATCGGAAATCCGGATCTTGATCAGGCAACTTCTACCAACGTGGACTTCCTTTTCGAGCATTACCTTAAATCGCTGGGGCTTATCTCCGGTGGGGTATTTTACAAAAACATCAACAACTATATTTACGAAAGCATCTATACCCAGGCGGGTGGTCAGTTTGATAAATATCAGGTTACCCAAACGGTAAATGGCGCAAATGCACATGTATACGGATATGAAATTGCCTGGCAACAGCAGCTTACCTTTTTACCAGGCTTTTTAAATGGTTTTGGTATATATGGGAATTTTACGCAGATACAGTCGAAATTTAAAGTTCCGGGTATCACAAGCGATAGAACGGTACGATTGCCTTCTATGCGGCCAAAGGTTGGAAATGCTTCCCTTTCATATGAAAAATATGGCTTTTCCGGACGGATATCATTAAATTTCTATGCCACTTTTATCAGTGAACTGGCCGAAACACAAGAAAACGATCTCATGGAAAAAGGAAGGGCACAGCTCGATTTTTCTGCATCACAAAAAATAAGCAAAAGCTTTTCATTGTTCATGGGCATCAGTAATATCAACAATGCGCAGATCATACTTGACTATGGCGACGGGCGTCCTAACGATCATAAATATTATTCTACATGGGCCAATATCGGCTTTAAATACACACCTTTTCACTAATTTATTATGCGTTTTATAACAACAAGAATTTTATATAGCATTGCTTTAATCTGCACTTTTTCGCATTTCAGCATGGGTCAGGATTTCAAAGCTGGCCCAATACCTGACAGGATTATACTCAACTGGTCTGCAGATCCTGCCACTACCCAATCGGTAACCTGGCGCACAGACAGCACAGTTAAAAAGAGTATAGCACAGATACTGGTCGAGGATAGTTCTCCAAAGCTTGATAAGCCGGAGGCAAAAGCGTATGATGCGGTTACGACTTCGTTAAAAGGAAAGGAATATGAAACGGCGAATTACCATAGCGTAACCTTTACAGCGCTTCTTCCCGATAAAATCTATACTTATCGCGTTGGCGATGGAAAGAATTGGAGCGAGTGGTTTCAGTTCCGGACCGGACCGGCTCAGACCAAGGCATTTTCTTTTATCTACCTAGGCGATGCACAGAATGATATCAGATCCAAATGGTCTAGAGTAATTAGAAGAGCCTTTGCGAGCCAGGGAGAGGCAAGATTTATAGTGCATGCAGGCGATCTGATTAACCGTTCGAATAACGATAGTGAATGGGGAGAATGGCATTTTGGAGGTGGTTTTATCAATGGAATGATCCCGAGTATCCCTTCATCGGGCAATCATGAATATTTTAGAGATGAGCAAAAAACACTTACCCTTGATCCACATTGGGCAGCGCAGTATACTTTGCCACAAAATGGACCTGAAGGCTTGAAGGAATCAGTTTATTATACCGACTATTCGAACGTCCGTATCATCTCACTCAATTCTCAGATGATTGTCTTAGATTCGAATTCGCTCAAAATACAGGCTAGATGGTTAGAAGATGTGCTAAAGAACAACCCAAAGGAATGGACAATGGTTACTTACCACCATCCTATATATTCGACAGCAAAAGGACGGGACAATAAAGAATTTAGGGAAATTTTTAAGCCACTATTCGATAAATACCATGTTGACCTGCTCATGCAGGGCCATGACCACACCTACAGCCGCGGGCAGAACCTTCCGACAGGTGTATCAGGTAAAGCCGGTGGGCCTATGTATGTAGTATCGGTTGCCGGGCCAAAAATGTACAAAGTGGACGTAAATCCGAAATGGATGGACATCTTTGCAGAAGACACCCAGCTTTTCCAGATTATCTCAGTAGATCATGATGTCCTAACTTACACGGCCTATAAGGCATCTGGGGAGGTCTTTGATGCTTTTAAGCTGAAGAAAAAGTCGAAAGATAAGCCAGCAGAGTTTACAGATATTAGAAAAAATAAATAGCATTATTACAAACTAAAAAGCGCTGTGGGTTTTTAGAGCTCACAGCGTTTCTTTTTATTAAAAGAAAAGGTTTTTAATCCTTAAACATACTAACAAACAGAGACATTGTACAACAGCTTAAAAAACAACAAACTGATAAATGGACAATTAGGAATAAATTAAAGATGTAGCAACGACTGTTGATATGGGGTCAATAATCCTTGCATTTACTTAATCTGCGGGCAGTCGAGAATTAACAACATCAGAAATTCATACCGTAATAACAATAGAGTAACAATATACCCTTACCTTTGTATCATCATAATTTGGTTAGCAAAGTTTATTTGAATTGTACGGTCCGGACTCTTTTCCGGACTTTGCTTTTTTCCGCTTGCGCGACCACCCAAGAAACAGTTAGATTTGGTACAACCTTAACCCTACCCTGTCATGCCCTGAAACTCATTATGGAGTCGGAAATTATCCGCAACCTTCCGTATTTCCTCTTTGCTGATGGTGTCTGGATCATTAAACTGCCGGTACATTAGCTCTGACGGGATGTCTAATATCCCGGTAGCGGTCGTTAGTACCAAATGTGAATCGGAAGCAAATACGGAGACAAAATCACCAATATCAGACCTAAACTCTGCGAGCCTGACCAATAATTCATAATACAGGAAAACCGGGAATTTCATTGGCACAAAGTTAATCAATGATAAATTTAATGTTAAATTATCATTACACAAACATTAAACGTCAATTTAACGTTAAATTAACATAACCTACCAAATGTTGTTAGCTAGCCCTATAGATTTTGGTTTAGTGGAAGGACTAGATTGTTGGTGATGCCTCCCTATGGTTCTTTGGTGCAAAAATAAATATACGACTACCTCTCTAATTTATTCAATTTCCTAATTCTGCTGCTCACAAAATTGATACTTACATCGTTATAAACTGTCTTATATAGCGCAATATGCATTTCTATATCAGCGAGTTTTTTCAGGTACTCGACATACAAAGCCTGCATCTGCAAACGTTTAGACCTTGTGGCTTCAAGCTCGGCAAGCAACGGAAGCGCACCTTCCTCTGTTTGACCTGCATTTTCAATCTTGAGGTTTTCTTCCAATTTTAGCAAGAGGCTTTTCAAATGCTCATGCTGGCTTCTATTAATCCCCTGCATTATTTTTTGTTAAAACCCAGGGAGCATTAGCCTCTCCCCGGGTTAATAATAAGATCGATTTATTTTAAAAATACTTTTCGAACAGCTTTATTCGCAGCATCTAAAATATAGATGTTTCCTTCCTGATCTACAGCCATATCGTCCATAGAACCAATTTTTGCTGTTGCCAATGTTCCATCTGCAAAACCTGAAGTAAATTTAGCAAGGGTTGAAGCCCTTTTGGACGCTATATCAATCTCCCGGAGTGCATAGTTAAAGCGGTCGCCTGCAATCAATTTCCCGGTACCATAAGGCATTAAACCGCCTGCAATGTTGTTAAACCTAGCCTGGGTACCAACCCCATCCTGATAACCCGGATCACTAAAACCGATCCAGTTGGTGAGGTTTGACCCTCCAGTTTCGATATATGAAATGGCGTTATTGCTTGCTTGACCTGAATCTACATAATACAAATTGCCCGAAGCATCAACAAATGGGTGCGCTGTAGGCCAAAGCGGTCCGGCAACTCTGGTAAAGCCACCAATGGCATTTACCTTGTTCATCCCTGCAAAGGCACCATTAATATTTACGTAGAGGTTGCCTGCGCTGTCGAATGTCATTAAACCTGGCGAAAAACCAGAAACATAAACGGTATTTTGGCCCGATGGCGTAATTTTCCTGATCTGATTACGGCCGATATCAGATACAAAAATATTGTTCTGTTTATCGATTACAATGCCGTAAGGTGTATCAAAAATAATATCGGCGCCATTGGCCTGTAACACCGTTACGGTACCATTGGAGGTAATTTTTTTCACCACTTTGTTCATCCGGTCAGCTACATAAACATTACCGCTGTGATCAACTGCAATACCGGACATAAAAGTTCCAAAAGTATTGCTATTAGGCCCGCCAGCTAAGGTAATCATGCCTGCCCTTCTAAAATCCTGCGGTGCCAAAGCTTCCTGACCGGCAACCACCACTCTTAAATCGCCTGTACTTAAATCTGCCGGAGCGTCCAATACCAATGTATTTTCGCTTGCGGTTTTCACCGCAGCGGGTACGCCATTAAAATAAACCTTGTTTTCGGCAGCCGTTGTGCTAAAGCCAGAGCCCTTGATGGTAACAGTTGTTCCGGCCAAACCATTATCCGGACTAACAGAAAGAATCCCAAGGGTCTGATCTTTAAATTGTGGTCCATCGGTGGCCTGATCATTTACCACAACCCTTACACTTCCGCTTCCTGTACCTCCTGGCAAGATCAGTTTAATCTGGTTTTCGGAGGACGATATCAAAGGAACAGAAACGCCATTGATAAAAACCTTATTTTCATCGGTCAGGCTACTGAACAATGTACCCGAAATGCTCATTTCTGTACCTTTCGGTCCGCTTAACGGGGTAACCACACCAATTGAGGGTGGCGCAACCACGGTAAAATTTGGTCCGGTAATTTTCTGGCCATTTATATTTACTGATAAGGGCCCCGTTTTTACGCCATCTGGTGCCATTACCACGAGCTTTTCATTACTGGCTTCCAATACTGTTGCGGTGGTGCCATTAAAATCGACCAGATTGCCTGCAACAAGTTCTTCAAATCCTGTACCGGCAATGGTCACTTTGGTGTTTTTACCCCCGGTTAAGGGTTTAATACTGGCAATAGCCTGGTAAGTAAAGTTCTGCCCTTTTGCTTCTTTTCCGTTCACTTTTACCATAATGGCGCCAAAACCTGCATCGGCGGGTACTTCGGCAACAATCAGGTTATCCGATACGCTTACTACCAAAGCGGCTTTACCATTGATAAAAACGGTGGCAGGTGCAGTTGTACTGCTAAAACCTGCTCCTGTAATCCTGATCTGTGCGCCTGCAGGTCCGTTTGCAGGCAATACCGTTGCGATGGTTAAATCCTGATAGGTATACGGACCGATATCGAAACTCTGGGTATCGTACTTGATGGCCAGTGCACCGGTAGTTCCGCCTTCGGGCATACGGATTACCAAAGCCTGGGCTGTTGCACTGATTACTTCTGCTGATTTACCCCCAATGGTGGCAGAATACTGTTTAATATCACTACCAAAACCTGCCCCGGTAATGGTTACCAATGTACCGGCGTTACCACTGTTGGGGTAATAACTTTCTATTTTAAATGCAACTGCAACAGGTTCGGTTTTATCCTTTTTACAGGCCCCGATGATGAACAGCAGGAAAAGCATCAATCCGATACTTAAACTCTTTTTATGTTGAATGATCATTAGATTTATCTTTGATGTTAAAAACTATACCTTAATCCCAGTTGCATCTGTACCCTCGAACTAAAATAATCGATACTATAAGGCTGACCAGGATTATTGAAGGTAAATACCGGATAGTTACCTGCATTTTGCTGTGGCGGGAAGAAAGTTGGCGTTAAACCTACACTGCTGGTGGAGTTAAAGGTATTTGGCGAGAAATACTGTACGCCCCATGTTTTATTAATGAGGTTGGTGAGGTTGATGATATCTACATTTAAGCTCAGCGATTGCGATTTATTGTTATTTACAAACAGCTCGTGTGCCAGATGCAGATCGGCCTGCACATTCCATGGGGTGCGGCCTTTGTTACGCTCGGTAAAATCACCTCTGCGGCTGCTCAGGTATTTGTTGCCATCAATAAACTGGTTAAAGGCTGCGGCCTGTTGAGCGGTGGTTTGTGTAGGCAGATCTTTAAAATAGCGGATCGCTTCTTCGCGTAGCGGGATATAGGCCAAACTTACCTGTTGTGATAAACCCTGGATGCTGCTGTTTACAATACCATAACTGAACGGACTGCCCGATTGCGCGCTGAAGAACAAACTTACCGTAGTTCTTCCGGCTTTTTCCCATGTGTGGTTATAACCAATACTGGAAACGATGCGGTGGCGGGTATCGAAATTGCTATAACTCAAAGCCGGATTATTGGGTACCAGCGCCTGGTTCAATTGCCAGTTACTCTCCATCGAGTTCCGTACACCATTGCTTAAATCTTTCGATTCGCCATAGGTATAAGATGCTGTAACGTTCAATGCTTTTACAAACGTTTTGGTTACTGTTCCGGTAAGGCTATAACGATAGCCCTGGCTGGTATTGCTTAATAAGTAAATGTTCGAAAAACGTGGATCAACTGTTCCGCTGTATATGGGCTGTTGTTTCTGTTTATCATACCCATAGTATAGCGGGTTATCTTTGGTATTTAACTGCTGAAAGAGCACATCTTTTAAACTTTTGGTATACATTCCTTCAATAGTAAAACGCCAGTTGTTATCGGTTTCATAATCGATTCCCAAACTTCCACGGAATACCTGGGGCATGACGAAACCATTATCAACCAGGTCGATCTGTGTGCGGCCGCTGTTCGGATTATTGATCACCGCACCGTTCTGCTCAATGAAATTCCCTATCCCATTTGGACCTGGTTTAATGGCATCGCTGCCAGGTGTAAAGGGCTGCTGATCAGCGCGCTGATCGAAAGCGCCAAAGTTATTACCTGTATTGTAATAAGCATAGGCTAACCAGGCAAAAGGAATACGGCCGGTAAATAATCCTGCTCCTCCCCTTACAATCAGCTTCTGGGTACCGAGGGCATCATACCTGAAACCTAAACGCGGCGACAACTGCACCTTGTTTAAAAATTTATTTTCGATGCGGCCAAGCGGTGTATAGGTATAGGTATTGCCAAAATTTGGATCGGCCATAATATCTTTTACCTTATCGCTCAAGGCTGGCATGGTTGGTAAATTCACCATATCGGCGCGTAAACCTGGTGTAATGCTTAATTTATCGCTAATCCTGATTTCGTCCTGCACATACAAACTGTACATGTTTACATTAAAATCGGCCGCCGGATTGACCAAGAGGTAATCGCGGCTGTTATTGGTGTAATTGTAACTGCCCCTCACACGGTAAGGATTATTGCTGATAAAATCTTCGATGCTCTGGTAATCAACACGACCGTTCCAGGCATTAACAAAGCCATACTGAATGTTATAAAGCTCATTGTGCGTACCCACTAAGATTTTATGGCGTCCTTTAGTCCAGTTTAAGTTTGCGGTAAATTCCCATGTTTTTTGTTTCATGTTGAATATACTCGCTTCGCGATCGGTACCCAGATAAATGGTGGTACCGGGTGTACGGCCCATAATCTGTACCTGCGGTAAGGTAGGATCGCTTAGAGGATCGCGGCTATCGCTTACACTTGTAAAGCCCACCAACACATTTCCGGAAAGTTCATTGTTGAACCGGCTTTTTAACTCAGCAACGGTACTGGTTTGGTTATTTTCCTGTTGGAATGCCATACTGCTGAAACGGAAATCCTGCTGATCGCGGTCCATATGTGTGGCTTTACTAAAAATAGTATTGTTCCTGATAGCCAATTGGTGCTTGTCGCTGATGTTCCAGTCTAAACGGTTAAAGAATTTTTGAGATTTGTTCGAATTGATGTATACTCCAGCGGTACCTGCATCGAAAACATTTCCATAACGGCTTTTAACCGCATTACTGATTAAATCAGCATCTACTACGCTGAGGATATGGCTTGTTTCTGCTGTGCCTACGTTCAGCTGGGTAGGATCCTGGCGGTGGGTAATCTCCTCATTACTAAAAAAGAAGAGTTTGTTTTTAATAATCGGGAAACCGATGCGCACACCTGCCTGATAATCCTCGAAATCGCTATTCATTTTACCCAAACTGCCTACACGGTCGTTACTAGTTATCGTTGCGTTCCGGCCAAAACCATAAACCGATCCACTCACTTTATTGGTACCACTACGGGTTACCGCATTGATTGATCCTCCTGTAAAATTCCCGATTTTCACATCAAATGGGGCCAGGTATACCTGCATGTCTTCAATGGCATCTAATGAGACAGGGTTTGTTCTGGTACTGCTCCCATTCATACCCGATGTACCCGTCTGGCCACCCAGCGAAGGGCTAAAACCAATGGCATCGTTATTTACAGCACCATCAATGGTGACGTTGTTGTAACGGAAATTGGTTCCGCCGAAACTGTTGTCGCGGCTTCCCTGTGGGGTTAACCGGGTAATATCGGTGATGCTCCTGTTAATGGTTGGCATATTTTTGACCTGATCGGCACTGATATTTTTACCGGTTCCATAATTATCGGCCTTTTGTTTGGGTTTTGCCCTGCCCGATACCATTACCGTACTCAGTTCCTGCGCATTTTCCTGCAGCACAAAATTAAGCTGCTGGCTACCGCCCAAACGTACCGAAAAATCATTCAGTACCTCTGTTTTCATCCCGGTGGTAGAAACAGTTACCGTGTATGGTGAACCGATACGTAAATTATTTAGAAAATAGCGCCCATCTACATCAACAGAAATGGCATAACGTGTTCCCGAAGGGGTGTGAATGGCTACAATGGTTGCACCCGGTATGGCGATTCCTTTGGCATCTTTAACCTGGCCCGTTAAAGAACCGCTTGTTTCCTGCGCCATGCCATAAACGGATAGGAACAGGAAAGCACAGAGCATCATTATTTTAAGCCCAGCCTGCTGCAGTGAGTGCATTGCCTGCAGGAAGACGGGTGTTGGATATATATTTTTCTTCATCAGTTTAATTTTAACAGCTTTACATTCCTATTGGGTAATCCGTAAAGCACCATCTATAATATGTAAAACACCATTGCCAGCCAGGATATCCTGTTTAAGCAATTTTACCGGCGTTGTATTCCCGACTCCTCTTAAGGTAATGCCATTAAAACTTCCAGGAATGCTGGGATCTGGTGTTAAGGTCATGGTAACCGAATTGCCATCGAGCATGGCCTGGCGGCTGGTATTGGACGATCCGGTACTGAGGATATAATCGTAAATAAACCGTCTGTCTTTTACGATATGGTAATTTACCAGGCGTTTCAACACTTCTACATCTGCACTATTGATCTGCTCTACACTGGCATAACCCATGGCCTGCATGGCCTGGTTGTTCGGTGCGAAAATGGTGTAGGGTCCTGAACCGTTAATCGTTTCGAGCAAACCCGAAGTTTTTAAAGCCTGTGTAAAAAGGGTAATGCTTGATTCGGCTGCAACGGCATCGCCCAAAAAATCGTGTAAGTAAGGACTCAAAACCCGGTTGACTACCTGGATCAAGCCATTTGAGGCCGGGATATTTTGCGATATGATACGCGAACCGTTTAAAGTAAGCACGGTATCGGTTCCCTTGATCCAGTGCGTGGCATATAACCTGCCTCCACGCGACCGCAGCTCCTGATTAAACAGATAAGGCAGTTTATTCAGTTCGTACTTTCCATCCAGGGTATGGTATTGGGCAATACGCGAAATGATAGTAGGATTTGCGGTGAGCACGCTTACCGGACCTGCATAACCAGCTAATGAAAACGCGGCGTCTGAAGGTACTAAAGCGGTGTAAGGTCCGGCACCCTCTTGCAAGGTTTTATCAAGCCCACTGCGTTTTAAAGCGGCGCTAAAGGACGAAAGGTTAAAATTATCGGCAATAACGAGGTTAATTTTATTGTTGTCGTAATCAGTCAATTTATTTTCATCTTTACTGCACGATGAACCCATAATGGCCATCAGCAATAAAGTAAATAAGCTGTTTTTTTGGAATCGGTTATATTGCTGTGCCATGTTATTTGAGTTTAAATCCTTTAGGGAAAAGCAGGCGGTCTACTACATGTACTGGTCCGTTTAAGGTATTGATATCTGCATCGATAACGGTTGCCGCAGGATATTCAGAACCCTTTACTTTAAGCTGAACATTATTATTGCTAAGTGAAAACTCCAGTGGCATGGCATAGGCATATTCGGACGGAGGGTTTCCGCCTATATTAACTGGGTAACTATTTAAAGCCGGGCGCAGTACGTTGCTATAAAATACAGTCACATTATTGGCTGTTTTATCGCCACCAGAGGTTACTGGTTGAAACATCCTGCCCCAGTTACGGTGAAAATTGTACACCGTATCCATCGGGAAACCGCCTGCTGCTGTATAGGCATTTTCATCAAAAAATACCCCATCCATACTGCGTTCGTTAAATTTCAGGATATCGACAACCGTTTGAAATCCGGCCTGGTGAAAAGCCTCATCTGTTGGCGCAAACAAAGTGGAGACCGTAATATTTGGCCCGATATAGCCTGGATATGGGGGTGTTTCTATGCCCCAGTCTTTTTTGTAATAAAGCCGGTTATAGGCATAGTCCCGCATAATGTCTTCAGGTTCGGGCCTAAATCCAAAAACAGCCTCGATATCGCCGCCAATTTTATCAAGAAAAAGCTCATCTGCCAGACGCTGCGACTCGATGAACATCGTAAACCTACCATCCGCCTTTAAAGCTTCCAACATGGTTTTTACCGGCCTGTTTACCGTCTTTTCCATAATGTAAACACCGCCGTTGGTGGCAGGCAGGTAATTCACTTTACCCACACTTTTACCATTCATCAGTAAATCATCACCTTTTACCCCTACATAATGCCTGTAATAGTATAAATCATACTGACTATTGCTTTCCGGATAGTCGTAATACTTTACATACAGACCTGGATGGAGCAACAGACTTTTCACCATAAAATTATCGCTCCGCATTTTCAGTTCATCTTTGGTTACCAGGCCAATGGTGGTGTAAAACATCATCAAACTGTCCAGCTCCTCAACAGGCATCTGGTCAATCGCACTGGCGTTTAAACCAGCGGACTGCATAGCCGCATCGTTCGGTGCGAAAACTGTAAACACCACCTTGCTGCCTTGTTGTTTAAGGATATTTTTAATATTGCTTTTTTGCCATGCACTGTAAAACAGCTTTGCAGGCGAAGCCGTTAATAACTGCTCTACCGTTTGCGTGGCATCGCTTTGAAACGGGACCTGGGCTCCTTCAGGATCGGGCATAAATTCTGTTTTGGAACAGCCCCCTAAAAAAAGGATACATACCCATAAAACGAATAGCCAAAAGTTTTTTAAATTTCTCATATTCATGATGATATATTATTTCTTGATCGCTTGATCGGGCGTAACCAATCCACTAATTAAATGATGCACAATGCCGTTGCTGCACAGGTTATCGTTTTTTGCTGTTAAATTGCTGGTTACCGAGTTTAGGATGACATCATAAATGGTCGTACCGCTACGCAGCGTAAGGGAGTAGCCCAGCTTAAATTCGGGATATAACTTTCCGCCTCCGAAATTCATATAGTGAGTGTCGTTTTTAAGGTAATAGTTATAGCTACCATTATTATTGATCAGTGAAAACACCTGCGAATCGGAGATAAAAAAGTGCCTGTCGTATAAAATGTAAGCCCCAAAAAGCCTGTCGCCAATGTATTTACCGGTCTCTAAGGCATTTAAGGAAGCCTCAGTAATGCCTACATTTTCGAGTGCCTGGTTATTGGGTGCAAAAATGGTGAATGTTGTACCGGTGGCCAGTTGATCCCACAGATTAAATTTCTTTAAACCTTGAACAAACACACTATAATCAGCATGTTCTGCCAGCCACTGCTGTACCGTTTTGTTAAAGTTTGGCTTCATTACATTATCCATTAAATGCAGTATGCCATTGGCTACCACCACATCTTTTCTGATCACCTCAACCCCATCAATGTAAAGCTCGTTTATCTCACCTCCATTGGGATTAAAAGCCGCCCGTGACAGATAGAGTTCCGAACCGCTCAACGTGGCATAACGGATATCTACCCCATTGCTCGGCATATCATTTACCATCAGTTTACGGGGCAGAATATGATAGCCGATTATTTTTTTTAAACTATCAACATTCATTTTATCAAAATCTGCCGTGCTGTAAATACCCAGGCGGTTAAAAGCTTCATCACTTGGTGCAAATACGGTGAAAGGTCCGGCGCCATTTAGTTGTTCAGTGTATCCTGTTTTTTTTAGTGCGGCATAAAAAAGGCGCATTTCATAATTGTTCTTTACAAAATCACCTGCCGGACGGATGTTTTCGTTGGGTAAGGCAACCGATAAATCGTCATGCTTGCAGCCTGCAACAAAAAGCAGCTGTACAGCAATCGCCAATGCAAAAAGCATTTTCCCCATTTGTAAAACCGTCTTGCTATGCTTTACATTATTTATTTTTTTCATTGAAATCATATCTTTAATAAATGGGTGGTGCATATTTTCGTTGAACGGTAGTTAAATAAATCCTGCCGTTAACCACTTCTATGGTATTTACTGTGGCAAAAGTTTTGGGATTGTTAACACCTGAATGAATGTTGACCAGCAGATTGGGCAGAATGGCCGCATTATCGTTGCTGGTCATCCTTATTTTACCATTCTGCAGACAGTTGACCGAAACCCAGTTGCCACCATTATCAATAGAGGCCTCATAAAATGGGTTATTGGACACATCCATTCCTGGTACAAAAAAATCGAACCGCTGCCACATGTTGGTGGTGATGCCGTTGGCTGTTTTACCCGCCCATACCGGAAAACTTACATAAGGGTTTACCATGCCGGTAGCCGTATTCAGTTTAACATTGGCTATATATTTCCCTTTAAAACCTGGTACAGTGGCTGCCCTGGCACTTAAAACACTTTGATCTTCGTAAAGCGAAAGGAACACATTCATTTCATCTTTCATTCCGCCCTGAAAACTGGCCATCAGAAAATCCTCTGCCTTAAGCGATTTATCGGCATCCCAATAGCCTTTGGCGCTCATGTTATAAAAATTTACATAGGTAAGCGAATCAGATAAAGGCAACTTTTGAAAAATCTCTTCGCGGAGCAAAAGCCCTGTTCTTTTGGTTACGAAATCTTTTTGCAGCAAGTGCAGGGTATATACCTCTTTACTGGTCAGATTAAGTACGGTATCAATCAGGATATCTTTTTTTAGCTGGTTCTCCAATTGAAAAAAGGGTACCGTGTTCTTCGGGCGGTAGGCAAACATGATCCTTATTTTTCCTGAAGGCACCTGTGCCCAGCTGCTCAGGTCGAAACCATTTAATACCGGGCCCACCAATACGTTTTCCTTACCCGGATATTCGGGATTGTTAACCGAGGTACTCGTACCCACGTGTGATGGGTATGGAGGCGCGTAAGCATCGCGCTGATCTAAAAAATCACCTACAATTCCGGCACTTGTCGGCACACCATTTGCATCCAGCACCGGATTGATGAGCATACAGAAAAATGGCACTTTATTATCTTTACTGCCAAGGGTTTGCACATAATTAAGGTTATTGAATACCCTTAAATATGCCGGATCGTCGATCTTAGAATATTCCACTTTAACGCAGCCCAGGTTAAACAGCAGCAGGCAAATGGCCAAAAGCCAGAACAGCCCTGCAAATCGGGTGTTAATTATTTTCGGGTTTAATTTTTCTCTTTTCATTATTTGTTATGTTTGATAATGATCATTCTTGCTTGATTTGCAGGTGTACTGCCTGTTCCCGACTGACCGATAAGCCCAACGGTATAAATTCCCGGCTCCTGTACCGGCAAGCCCCGTCCAACTTTCTGATAAAGGTTTTTGTCTGCAATAAAGGCATCACTTTTTAACACTTCGATATCGTTCGCCCATAAGCCTGGTACCACATTCGGTTTAGAACGATAGGCCATAATCTCGAATGCTTTTTGTGTATAGAGGTTGGTGATGTAAGGGCGTTCGTACAAAGGCTGCCCAGGTTGCAGGTTAACTCCTGCATTTGCATTGTCGTTTCCTCCAGCCGAAGATTGCCCGTTACTTTGGGTAAAAGTGACATAAGGGTTACCTACCGAAAGATTTAAAAACCTTTTAAAGAAAAAATAACGGTACTCGTTGCGGCTGTAAGTGGCATCATCTTCTGCCCCGAGGTAGGTGGTACCACTTAAATCGTTGGCTACAAGCAGTACCTTAGGCGTTCCTGATTGATCGGGATATAACCATGCGCTATAATTTTGCGCGGGGCGCAGCACCTGACTGGCACTGGCAATGGTTTTGCCCGAGGCATCTAAAGCCTCAACAGTGTGTATACCCTGGATCAGGTTTGTATAGGCGCCAGCCGTACCGAAGCTCAGATTGCTTGCGACTGTTTTTCCATCTACTTTAAAACTTACATTTTGTGCGGCCAGACCGTTTACGCCCTGTATCCTAAAATAAGTGGTGTTGGCAGAAGGACTGTTATCATTGATTACCTGAAATGAATTTTGGTAGGTTGTTGAGGTTTCTCCAATTTCGTTAATGAGGTAATCAAACCGCTGTGGAGCAATTAAAATAGTATAAATGCCGCCTGGCTGGTAGGTTTGAATGGGCGCATAAGTTTGCTTGGTCGAATTCATCAGATCAGCAGGAATGCTTGATGTAGGCGGATCGATCAGCGTAATGGCGTCTAAACCAGCACCTAAGGCTGGTATCTGTCTTCCATCGGCCATCAGTATCTTAAACTGAAAGGTTCCGTAAGGCAGTTCTATATACTCGGAAGTTCTGGCCACTGAACTGATATTATTGGTTCTTGCATCAACCAAAGTACCATCGGCATAAGCCAGCGATACCGCTCCGCTTAAATCTTCCTGCATGCCACTGCTGTTAACTGCAGGATTTTTAATTGTTCCGGAAAGGTTTACAATCCTGATTTTAAAATAATCCGGTTTCGAGGCTACCGAAACACCTCTTTTTACCGGTACTACTGCCTGCTGTCCATCCATTGCAAAAGTTGGCAACAAAAAATAATCTGTTGGATTGCTGTAATCGTTTTTTACATCGAGTTTTACATCGCCGGCAAATACGGGGGTATAACTTCTCACTGTAAAATCGAGTTTTGCAGTTTCCTGTGCATTAAACAGGTCTTGAGGAATAAACCAGGTTTTTCCCAACTGTCCGTTCGATGGAAAATAAGAGGTACCCGGATATTGCAGGCTATTGGGTTTGTTCGGTTCCCTTACGATAAAATTGGTCAGGCTGTCGCCATTGGCGATCACCTGGTTAAAACCTGCTACATTGATGATGCGTGCTGTTGAGTTAACGCGGTTCTGAGTTAAAATCCTGTTGTCTGTTTCAAAATCAGTCTTATCTTTTTTGCAGGCCTGAAATAACAGCATCATACTGAAAAACAGCAGACTAAAGCATTTATAATTTATCTTATTCATTATTTAAATAGATTATAGGTAAAGCCTAACATAATTTCGGCACCGCGGGTATAACTTCTGTTGACATACTCATTGCCATACCATTTACCCCCAGTTTGCGGGTTAGCGTAAACGGTTTTGATATCGGGATTGAGGATATTTTTGGCATAGCCTTTAAACTTGACACTTTTGGTCAGGCGCTGACTGAATACAAAATCCAAGACCGGTACCGGACGGGTGTATAAATCGGGCTCTCCGGTCAGGTTGATCTGTACCAGGCGTTCGCCCACCACATTAAAAGTTAGGGTAAAATCAGATCCGGATTTTGGGTTCTCATAATTTAACCAGGCATTGATGGAATAGGGGGCCTGCTCAAAAAGCGGGCTGTTTTTTGGGGTATAACGGTCGAGCGAGCGGATGGCTTCGTAACGCTCAGGCGTCTTTTTTATATCGCTCTGTGCCAGCAATAAATTAGAGCCGAAATAGAAATTTTTCAATGGATCCCAGATATTGCCCAGGCTTTTCACTACTTCTAATTCAAGTCCCCATACCCGGCCCACGTTAGGATCGTTCTGGAACTGGATGGTTGGAAATTCAGGATAGGTAGCGGCTAAACCAGCAGTCTGCAGGCTAAAAACCTTAACCAGCTGGTTTTCTATGCGTTTACCAAATGCTGAAACAGCCAGTACCTCTCCTTTTGATGGAAACCATTCCCACCTGAAATCAAGGTTTTGGGTAAACTGGTTTTTCAGATTTGGATTACCAACGACTAAACCCATCTGAAAGGCATCAAATTCGAAAACATTGGTGATTTCCCTTAACTCCGGACGGGCCAGGGTAGTGTTATAAGCACCACGGAAATTCATATTATCGTTTAGCGCATAAGTTGCATTAACCGAGTAAAATGGTTTATAGCCTGTTTTGTATACCGAGTTCGGATTAATGGGGTTTAAGGGAATCTTACTTCCGTTTGCTCCGCCAGCGGTAAGCGATGGATCTAAAAACACACCTGAGGTATCAACAGAAGAACCAATATTGGTCATTTCGAAACGGACACCACCCGCAATACGCAGCTTTTCGGTCAGCTTTAAATCGAGCATACCATAAAAAGCATTGGTTTCGAAATAACCTGTATAATTATTGGGCGATTTCTGGCTGTTGTATAAAAACCCACCAACTGGCATCATGCCTTCACCCTGATTTCCGGTAGGAAGTTTAACACCGATAAATTCGCTGCTCACCAATCGGTTCAGGCTGCCTTCAGCACCATATAACGGTAAGGCCTTATTACTGGTAAAGTTAGATCCCGGAAGGAAAAGCTGGTTTTCACTAAACTCACGGTCTCTGAACAAATAATTTACACCGGTTTTTAACTCCTGTTTTTGTCCGAACAATTTAAATGGAAGACTTAAATCGGCTTTGTAATTGTAATTTTTTTCATCCAGGTTTCGCCATCTTCTTCCGTTAGGCTCGGCCTGGATAATGCCATAAGGACCAAAGCCGTTAACATAGCCTGAGGTTAAGGCATAAAGGTGTTTACTATAAACCGTTGCGGGTGCACCGCTTCCTGCTCCAACCGTGTAATAACCTCCGCCCCTTGGGATATAATCGGCTAAACTGGCGAAGCGGAAATCAGGATCGTTTTGTTTCGATCTCGAACTGGCTACATTATAACTTAAACGCGGTGATAATTCTTTATCAAAAAATTTATGCTCGCCCTGTAAGTTAAAAGTATTCAGGTTGCGGAAAGTCTGTTTTAGCGAATAAGTGGTGGTTTTTACCTCTCCAGGCAAACCTGTATATTCGTAGCGGCCAGCTAAATTTGTAGCTTTGGTTTCCCCGCCCCAGCTGCCGAGATACTGCATGCTGATTTCGTTACGGCGGTTAAACTGATAGGTAACACCAACCAGGGTACCATAGTTAAGTGTTTCTACACCTGTGTTTTCTTTATAGGTTTGGTATTTACCCATGTACAAACTGTTCGGTGTAATGTAATTCGGTATATTCCGCGGACTGTAAACATCAGGGTTACCGGTAACTACTCCCTGGTAAATGCTGTATTGGGTTAAATCGCCCCCACTAATGTCGGTAATACGGCGATAGTAATTCCCGCCCATGATTAAACCGAGTTTATGTTTTTTAAAAATATTAAAGCTATTGCCATAGGTAGCCGAATACAGCTGGTTTAAAGGTGCTTTTTTGTACTGGGTAGTCATTACCGGATCGAAAGACTGCATGATGTTATTGATGCGGTTTACTTCCTGATAGGCTGTTGGGCTATAATTGCTGTTGGCAATCATACTCTGTATAGATCCCAAACCATTCGGATACTGACTGGCCAGATTTTTAAAGTCGCTGCTTAGGTTTTTATTGGCGATTTTATTGCCAAAAGCCCCCATATCGCTGTTCCAAAAGCTATTGTACTGACCACCAATTCCCACATTCGAATTCATACCCGATTGGGCAATGATTTCGAACGTTTCCTTTTCTGGAACAGATTTGGTTTTCAATTCTACAATACCTGCAGCGGCATCGGCCGGTTTATCGGGCGTTACAGTTTTATAAATGGTAATGTTATCGAGCAGTGATGCCGGAACCAGATCTAAGGGTATGGTGCTCCTGTCGGGATCAGACGAGGCTAAACGCACGCCGTTCAATTGTCCGATTACACTTCTATCGCCTAAACCGCGGATCGCTACATATTTATCATCGGTTACGGTAACCCCCGAAACACGCTGCAAAGCCTGTGTGGTGGTAATGCTCCCCGTACGTTCAATCTGTTGTGAAGATATCGCATCCTGGATAATAGACGACTTTTTGCGCTCTTCCAATACAGCCACTTCGGTATTTGCCTTTCTCCTGGCCTGCACCATTACCTCGTTCAACTGTGTTGATGAAGCTTTTAAGGCAATATTTAGGGTTTTGGTACTGGCATCTACTTTAATTTCGCGGCTAATGTAGCCCATATAAGAAATAACCAGGGTAGCGCCCCCTTCGGGAACGGTAATCCTGAAATTCCCGTTCACATCGGTCGAGGCTGCAGCAGCTCCTCCCTTAACTTTAATACTCACCCCGATCAGTGTTTCCTTGTTCTTTTCGTCGAAAACCGTTCCTGTAATTAAAATCGGCACGGGTTTCCGGGTGATGACCACATAACCTTCTATCACACTGTATTTGAGGTTGGTATTGGCTAAAATGTTGTTCAAAGCCTCGGCAATGGTAATGTTTTCGGTGTTAAGGTTAATCTTTTTACCTTCCTTGTTCAGCAGGTTTACCGCAACGTTAATCTGGATATTGCCCTGTTTCTCTACCACAGCCAAACTATTTTCTATCGTTGCGGCTTCGAGTCTGAGTTTGATTTTCCGATTCAGATCCTGACCTGATACATTACTGGCAAAGAGTAGTCCTAAGCCGGTAAGATTTGCAAGGATCACTAGAAAAGAGCATTTCATAAAGAAATAAATTTTATCTGCGGACAGATTGTTATCAGCCACCTGCCTCAGTTTCTTTTTAACATGGTACAAGGCATTATAACATTGCCTTGCATATCGAAAAGAAACATGCAGATGTAATACTTTTTGCATATTTTTGATCATTATGATTTTTCGCCTTCGGGCGGATATTATGAATACTTTATCTCGGGCCGACGGGTCTTCGAAAACAGCCAGTCCGTTGATGATTTACGCGTCCTCCTTCAAAGGGGGACGTTTTTATTTTTAGTCTGTTTGTTACATCCCCATCCTTTCTCTCCTAAAAAATGCTAACATGATTTTGATTAATTTTATATTTAAAGTTTCCTGTAATGCTCAATATCCTGATCAGCTTGCTTAAGGGGATATCGGTGGTTAAGTTCACCCTGATCTGCCGTTCAGCTACTGCAGAATTATGTATGGTAATGGCAACATTGTAAGTTCTTTCTAAAATAGTGGCAATATCAGCCAGCTTAGTTTTCCTGAATACCAGTTTACCATCCTTCCACCCAATAATATCGCTAACTGCTGTAGTACCGAGTTTGCTTTGCTGGGTTTTCTCATTCCATACCACACTTTGGCCGGGCAACAATACGGCAATGGGGTGTGAAAGCTTGTTCAGCTCACGGTCTACCCTCACCTTACCGGTACTCACCAAAACACTCACTGGTTGGTTCATAAAAGCATCAACTTTAAAAGAGGTACCCAATACCCTGGTTACTATGTTTCCGGTATGAATGATAAATGGCCTTTTCGGGTTTTTGGTGACTTCAAAAAAAGCTTCTCCGCTTAAAGAGATAGCCCGCACATTAGCGGCAAATTTTGAGGGGAAAGAAAGCGTACTGCCTGAGCCCAGATAAACCACCGAACTATCTGGCAGCATGATTTTGGAACGCTTGCCTTTTGGATTTTCGAAATGCTGGTAAACCAATGCATAAGATTGCGTTTTTTTGCTCAACCTGGGGATTAGCAGTGAAATAGAACCGATAAGCAATAGAATAGCCGCAGCATACGACAAATACCTGCGCAGTTTTATCTTTTTTGACGATAAGGGTAATATATTTCCTTCTGTACTTTCGGCTGATTGTTTTTCGTGGAATTTCGCCAAAGCCTGCTCAAGATCCGGTTCGTGGTATTGATCTGCGTCTGATGATGCAATCTCGTCCATTACTTCATCAAAAAGAACAGAAAGGTCGCCGGTAGCTAACAGCGATTTTATTTCAGCAGTTTCTTCCGCTGAACATCCGCCATTAATGTATTTTCTGATGAGGGCTTTTTTTTCTGTTCTATGATCCATTGATGTCGTTCTTCAATAGTCATAACACAAGTTTTTAAGGGTACCACCTATCAAAAGATAAAAAAATATTTTTTTTATTTAAGAAGGCAGAAACAACAGGATATATGGCGCCAAAAGCAAAAAAAGAGTAAAATCGGCATGTTCTTTTATATGCTTTCGGAAAAAGCTGAGTGCAGCAACCATATAATTTTCGACTGTATTTACAGAAAGGTTCATATCACTGGCAATTTCGGCGTAGGTTTTATTTTCTTCCCTGCTCATCTGGAATACTTTCCTGCGTGCAGGACTTAACTCTGCCAGTTTTTCGCGGTAAATTTCTTCAAGCTGTGCATATACCAGCGCATCGTCGGCAGGCCTCGATTGTACCATATTGGTCTCAACTTGTTCATCAAGCTCAACCGTAGCCATTATTTTTTTCCGGTAGTGGTTGTACAGCGCATTTTTAACCGCACGGTAAAGATATGGGCCAAGATTGGGTTCTACCGAGATATCACCTTGTTTCTTCCACAGGCCGAGCATTACATCCATCACCAGTTCTTCAGCAACAAAGGTATCTTTAACATTTTTTAGAGCATAACGGTATAAGGCTGAATAGTACCGTTTAAAGAGAAGATCGAAGGCAGCGGAACTTCCGTTTTTATGTTTTTCTAGCAATACTGCATCCGGTGAATCTTTTATCTTGTTGAACATGCCTAACGAAGGGAATCTCTGTGCAGCAAAAATAAAATCTATACCAACGCTTTATATTAAGCCAATATTAAGTTATTGAACATTACTGATATTGAAATATTCAGGCCAAAATTTTACAAACAGAGGAGGGTTTAGCAATAAAGCAAATAAATTACACCATCGGCTGCAAGCTCATCAAAAAATGAAATTTAGGTACGGTTAAGCCAGAATAAATACGTTACCTGTAAAGGTATAATGGAGTTGTAGAGGAAGGAATCGAACCTTCGGCATGCTACCAAAAAGCGCTCTACATTGATCGTTTTCTATTGATCGCCGCAAAAGTAATCAGTTATATTACATTTAAAAGTGAAAACCAAAAGCTTAACAGTCTGATAATATAGGGCTATTCCTGAGGCTTTGCGGATCTGTTCAACCTAAACAATCGGTAAATGACATAAATCCCTGGTATCATTGGCAATACCGCTGTCCACATACCTGGAAAATAATACCTTCCGGTTGTACCGATGTAATAATTGTGCATATTGGCAGTCAATACTCCATGGATAGGCGCTGTAAGTGGATCTACTGTTGCAGCGTTCAGTTCTGGTCTGATCAGCGGAAAAATAAAATGTGTAAACTCTGCTACTCCCGGACCGATAAAAACAACCCAGGCAACAAAACCTGCAATCGGAATCCTGTAATAAAGGCCAAGGGCAGTAAGGGTGTAAATTGTTGGCCCAACCAATGCAAAAACCATTAAGAAACTTTTTCACTCCACGGAATACCAAAAAGCCTGCTCATTGCGGGAGCAAATCCCGTGAGGTACTTTTCTATGATGTGGATTTGAAGACCAGCAACCGTGAGCAGAAAAAGCGGTAAAATGATTTTTGGTTCTACAGGTTTTTTAAGATAAGTGGCATACCAGCATACCAAACCGATCAGTGCAGATCCACCTACAATAATAACAGGTGGCAATCGGATGGAAAGGTATCCCATTACTGGTGCAACTAGGGTAAAAATAATTGCGATTACCAGGTTTAACTTTTGCGGTACAGAGAATTGTGTTTTCATCACCTTTAAATTTATATTCAAACCTAATACATCTCTGGCGTCGAAAATTTATCAAATGATAAAAACTATATTCCCGCCCTGATCCTGCTTAAAGAAACCTGGGTAATGCCAAGGTAACTCGCCAGATCGCCAAGGCTGATCCGCTGGACCAGATCCGGGTTTTGCTTTAAAAAATTTTCGTACCGCGCTGCCGCCTGTTCTTCCAATATTTCGCCGATCCTGCCCATCATGTTAACCGAAGCCATGGCAACCTGTTTCCCAAAAAAAGTTTCTATGTGGTGAAAACGGGCACGGAGTTTATCCATTTCTGGTCGTGATATCCGCGTAATTACCGTATCTTCCAAAGCCACAACTTCGTAGGTGGATGGTTTCTGCGAGAGGTAACTATCAAGAACGGTAAACATCTCGCCTTCGGCAAAGAAACGCATAACAAAAGTACTGTCTTTACTTTCAAAACCTGTTTTAACCAGTCCGCTGTTGATATAATACAGGTACCTGCAGGTGCTTCCCTGTACCAACATAACTTCTCCTTTTCTAAAACGAAGGGTTTCTAATTGCCGGGAAAGCATTGCGGCTGCATCTTCTTCCAATGCACAAAGATTATTCACAAAGCCAATAAAATCCTGGCCGGATTGATACTGTTCTATCTCCATATTAACGATTTAGCCTGCAATACATCTTCTTGTGTGCGGTATAAATCTATGAGATAAATTACAGATAATCTAGCCTTAATGTTCTGGGATCAAATTTTTAAGTTCCGCTACCGATGAGGTTGGAATCTTATTAATTGTTATAATAATAAGTTATTGTGCCGGGCATCCTGATTTCAGGATGATTTTCTCCCAAACACCCAGCGTTTTCGCATGCATCTGTAACACTTATAACGCTTTAGCGGAATCCAGAACAGCAGGGTTTTCACCACGATTGTCCGGGGAATCCTTTCCATATCCGAGTTATCGCCCTTTCCACAAGGACATCGATGATATTGGTAAACATTCTTGGCTGAACCGATTTCTGCTGTCATGAGGAAACACCGTAAAACTGTGATTGACTTTGAACTGCAAAAATACCGGTCTAATGTTAATACAACATGAAATAAAATTTGCCATGCCTGCTAAAACAACAAAAACAATAGCATCTTAATCCTTTTTTTACTTTTCGGTAAAGCAAGATGTTTTTTATGATCCTTCTATATGCTCACTCAATGAATTGATAGCATTTTTGGTAAGTTCCGAAGTGATATTTTAAGCTTGCTTAGGAAGCATTTGAAATCGGCCCACCAGTCATCGAGTCAATTTCGCTATAGGGACGAAAGGCGGCAGCAAGTTTGCCTATCTCCAGCTCGGGGATCAATCTTGGATCGTTGAACTGCATGTTAATTATTGCTATTGGGATATCAATCATCCCCTTATCGGTTTTGAGCAGCACATGATCATCAAAAGGCAGTACAGATTGGAATTCTCCAATCTCAGGTTTAAAAATGGTCAATCGGATAAGCAGCTCGTAGTAAAGAAAAAGAGGGTATTTCATTGATACAATGTTACCTAATAGTAAATTTAATGTTAAATTATGATTACAACAAGTTAAAAAGGATACTTAACAATGAATTAACCAGCTATTATTTAACGGATGAACAACTCTTAAGAGCTATTCATCCGCTTTTCTGTTTGAAGACCATTGTATGTCTACTTTTTCAGTGCCCTCGTGATTACGGATCAGGCTTTTTGCTGTAGATAAGATTCTGTTAAAGCACTATTTTGTGGATACACAAATTAAATTTGGCGACAATCTGGCAGTCAAAACCGCTTCGTTGGCAATAAAGGGATGAAATCTTCAAAGATGATCAGCACATCTTACCTAAAATTAATATGGAGTTCATACTCGCCCCGTAATTTTGCTTCAGTTTATGAATCCATCGTCGGACAGTAGCTTATTTGACTTGATAAAAGCGGGCAATCACCTGGCCTATACCGCTATAATAGACCGGTATTGGGAAGACTTATACAGACATATATGGTCGAAGATCAAAAACCAGGACGATGCCAAAGATATAGTGCAGGATATTTTTCTGGGTCTTTGGAAAAACCGAACGAGCATCACCATTGAAAAAGGTGACAGCCTTGCCCCCTATTTGTTCAGATCGGCTAAATATGCCGTTATCAACCATTTTTCAAGACCAAGAATAACAATTGCCAACGAGCAGGCTTTATCAACAGCACTACAGGCTCCTTCAACAGTTAAAACCGACGATACACTGCTGATGGGTGAGCTGCAGGGTTTGGTAGAGAATGAAGTCAACCTTTTGCCTGCTAGATTACAGGTTCCCTACCGGCTGTCCCGCGAACACGATCTACCAGTCAGGGAAATCGCCAAAAAATTGTCTCTTTCAGAACAGACCGTTAAAAACAACATCAGTACCGCTTTGGGTATCATCAGGTTTAAACTGGGCAAATACAATTCGGATGGGTCTATCATACGGATCTTGGCCATTGCCTGTTTACTTCATCACAAATAATTGATGTAATGTTAACATCGGCTTAAAGTACCTGATCGCTACTTGGGTGATATCTATGGTAACGATGTCACAATACAAAGATCAAAAAGCATTAAAATCGGTACTTAAGAAATACCTGGATGAAAGCGCAAGTGCTACAGAACTCGCTGCCGTCAATTCCTGGTATGAGGGGCTCGGTAAGGAGAATCATAATGTACCCGCCTTGGATCAACCAGATGCTTCGCATAAGCTGGGCCGTTCGATCAAAATGTACCTGAACAGGCAGATCCTTCTTTCAGGTAAAGCCAGCCCATGGTTGTTATATTTAAAGTATGCAGCAGTAGTTCTTGTCCTGTTGGGCACAGGCCTTTTCACCTATCAGAAATACCATTTACCCATAAAACCGGAGCAGGAAGTTACATTTAAGTCGACGCAGCATGCCGCTAAAGAGATTTCCCTGCCCGATGGCTCGGTGGTATTGCTAAATGTAGGAAGTGCACTCACGCTGGCCAGTGACTTTGGAACACATGAGCGGAGGGTAAGGCTGACGGGCGAAGCTTTTTTTAAAATAGCAAAAGATAAGAAAAAGCCTTTTATTATAAAATCCAGTGTACTTACCACAACAGTCCTTGGCACCTCATTCAATATCAATGCCTATCCGGACCTGAATCGGATTAAAATTGCTGTTGCCACCGGAAAAGTTAGGGTTGTTAGAACGACAGCAGCAGGCGAAGAAGTACTTGCCATGGGAATGACAAAAGACGCCAGTTTAACTTTTGATAAACCTACCGGGGCAGTAACACTTAAAACAGAAGATGCTTCACTTCTCTCTTCGTGGAAAGACAATAAACTATACCTGGATAACCTAACCCTAAGCGAAATTGCAAAGGAGCTTGAAAGATACTATCACCTAAAGGTAGTTTTTAGTCGAGCGTTGGATACAGGCAAAAGATATACGGTTCGCTTTAACCAGGAACCTGCAAACAGGGTGATGGAAATCCTTTCCCTGCTTACAAAAGCGAAATTTACCTACCAAACCAATCAGATCACTATAAAATAAAGATTATGTAACAGGCACCAAAAAATTAAAAAAGCCGGAAATGAGCCAACACTTCCGGCAGGATTAGGGCATTGAAGCAATGCCCGCCATTTCCAATGATCGCTTAAAACATTAAAAACTTATTCAAATATGCAAAATTATTACCCGGGTTGCAAACACCCGACATGGTCACTTTTTATCCTAAAAATGAAGCTAACAATAGCCCTTGTT
>Ga0163161_10000290_pt1 | contig 43868 bp, 28 predicted proteins | sample S45metaG_FD_129847 | JGI IMG/M metagenome (GOLD analysis project Ga0163161, IMG submission 129847) | Switchgrass rhizosphere microbial communities from Kellogg Biological Station, Michigan, USA - S4-5 metaG | ecosystem: Host-associated > Plants > Roots > Rhizosphere > Soil | place: USA... | reverse complement strand
TGATAAGGGAAATTTCCTGTTCCAATGCCTAACATCCAGTTATCTTTTATAATCTGGAAAGAAACATTCCATATCAAGACTCTTCCCCGGGCGGATTTACTCTTTAAATTATATAAGATAAATCCTGATATTAACGTTGTGCAGGCGATTATAACTACAGTTATAGTATTTATCTTCTTTCTTATGTGCGGGACCCTGAAGCCCATAAACAAGGCTACAACCAGGCATGCTCCAATTATTGCAGCTCTAGAAAACCACTTGTCAAAAGAAATGATGCTGAAATGTGTAAAATAAGGATGACAACCTTTGCAAATAGGTTGTGGCCATACCATCGGTGATAAGAATCAATAACAGAAAAAGTCAGGAGACTTGCCAAAATGATGCAGTACGGTCCGGAATTAAAAAACGCCCCTGTAATCGTTAAGTTGTAAGATTCTAAAACTCCAATGGACTGTAATAAGCCCCAAATGATAAGAACGGCCATGGCCAGATGAGTGATCTTCCTGATTAAACCGATATCATTGTTTGTTCCAATGTTTTGCACCCTGGATATTACATACAAAGAATAAATTGCAAGCTCAAGCACTAGATGATGGGACCATTCTGATAATTGAAAAAAGAGAGATCCTGTAAGAGCCTTTATTCCAAAGAAAGCGGTCACCAATATATCAGTTAAAGAAATAGATACTTTCGGGTATCTTACTGGCACCATTAGCACCAGTAAAACACACGAAAATGCTGATATTGAAATCACCGCTAAATCTTTTGTTATAATTAACCCATCAGGAATTCCCCTGCCTATTATAAAGTATGGGACTAATGCGCCGGCTATTATAAATAAGGAAAAGAGATTCTCTTTCTTAAATTTTAGACTATCACGCCATTTAACCACGTTTTGATGCGGTACACTTGAGATAGACTTCACTGAAAACGTCCTTATCATTACTTCTCACGATAATTGGAACATCAAGGGTGCCTGAGCTATCAAAATGACCAACGGTAAGGCTGTAAGAAATTTTTGCCTCGCTGCCTGGCTTGATGGTTTTTTTATCTATGACAAGCTGTGTGCATACACAACCTGATGCTACATCTTTGACGACCAGGTCGCTATTGCCAATATTTTTAAGAATGACAAAACCTTTCTTTTTTTCACCTTCTGTTAACCTGCCAAGTTCAATTTTGCTGTTTGCAAATTGAGCCTTTACACTTCCTGTTTTATTTTTACAGCTTCCTACAACTCCAAGTAAAACTAATGATACCAAAATAATATAAATTATTTTCATTTTTCTATTGTGCTAAATGGGCCTACAATCAGAATTTCTAAATCCCGACTGTAGGCCCGATTTGATTATTTATGATGCCTTTTTGCAAAGTCCTTTGCAATCAAATAAATAGAATGTTCCACAGTAAAACGTCCTCACGGTGCACACAATATCTTTAATGAAACAACCTTCGCCAGTGGCCTCAATGTTTTTCAGTCTTATAAATATCAAGATACTAAAGGTAAATGGGATATTATAAGTTTATTCACTCCAACAATAAATCCTAATACAAGAACTATTGAGTCTTTGCAAATAAGTAAGCACTATCTCTGATCGTTGAATACTGTCAATAGAAAATTACTTATCATGACTCAAACAGTTATTTTGAAATCAATTAATTCTAAGAATATGCACCAGTTATTTTATAAATATTCAAAAAGCTTTTCCGCAAAAAAGGTTTCAGTTAAAGAAGCTGTCAAAATCTTAAAGGCGTAATGGTATTTATGTTAATGAGGAAAAAGTCGAAGTAATATTGGATTTTCTTTATCTTATTGCAAAGACGTATAGCGACATCGCTGATGATAATTGCTCGAAATTGGAACCAAAGACATCATTCGAACACTAACATCTGAGTACATGTGGATTTAGAAAGTCTTATTTATCCGGTAGATTCATCGATAAAAATATCTACAAAAATCTAGAACACCTCTTTTGTTGTTTAATTTTAGGTGTAATTTTTTGTAAATCAGAAGTTTAGTTCCATAAAAAAAAGGAAATAACCAAATTTGGTCATTTCCTTAAGCGGAGAGTGGGGGATTCGAACCCGCGGACCCTTTAACAAGTCAACAGTTTTCAAGACTGCCGCAATCGACCACTCTGCCAACTCTCCGCCGCAAAAGTACAAACTTGAAGCAAATCTGCAAATGATTTCTAATTAAATTTTTTAAAAAAGTTTCTATGTGTTGTTAATCATTTAGTTAGCTGGTGAAAAAAAATAAAAAAAAGCGGATAGATAGCTTAAATGTGCTATCTATCCGCTTTTTGATGGATATTTATTACGGTCACACCGCCTGTTTGGGATAAACTTTGTCTCTGTCTACAGATAATATCCCATTCCCTTCAATAGCAAAACAGACCAATCCAACCAGCACTGAAACCGAAAACCAGAATTCTGAGTAAGGTTTAAAAATACCTCCAGACATATTGATGAAGAATACGGCACCAATGAGTATTGGTAAGTTAACCAAACAGAATATGCGGGTATGTGTGCCTAAGGTAATGGCCAGACCTCCGATAATGTGCAGCATAATGATGAGGTGTGCCAATATGCTGATGCTTACAGCAGTGCCTAAAAATGCTCCTCGCATCAAATTGCTAAAGGTTTGCATATTGATATAAAAATCAATACCCTTCCAAATTAAAATAAGGCCCAATAAGATTCTAAAATAATCTAACCATTTTGGGTGATGCTGATCGCCCCAGTTTTGGATTTTCTTTAGCATGTTCATAACTTCTATATTTTGGTTATCACAATCTACGCAAAAAATAATAGAATAACAATGCTTAACTATTTGATTTTAAGGTCTTTTTTTTATCTGTGGTTTTAGTGTTTAAATAATCCGTTGGCGACATCCCAAACTGTTTGGCAAAGTTTCTTCCAAAATGTGATTGGGAACTGTAACCTACAATTTCGGAAATTTCATATATTTTCAGCATGCCCTCATTTAAAAGCTCTGCAGCTTTCTTCAATCTGGCCAGGTTGATCAGCTCGTTAGGGCTCAGGTTAGAGATGGACTTGATTTTACGGTAGAGGGTAGGGCGGCTCATATTCATCTTTTCGGCCAGATGTTCTACGTCCAAATCCTGGTTGCTGATGTTTTTGTTGATTGTATCCTGAAGTTTTTCCAAAAAAATCTCATCCGCCTTCGAATACGCAATGCTCTTGATATGCAACAGGGGCGAGCTGGAGAAGTATTCTTTGATTTTATTCCTGTTTTTGATCAGACTGGAAATCTGCACCTGAAGAAACTCTGGTGAAAAAGGTTTTTCCACGTAAGCATCGGCGCCCAGTTCTAAACCTTCGATTTTCGATTGCAGTGAATTTTTTGCGGTAAGCAAAATCACCGGGATGTGGCTAAATTCTAGTGTCGACTTAACTTTTGCGCAGAATTCGAAACCGTCCATTTCAGGCATCATTACATCACTGATAATGAGTTGTACTATTTCATACTCCAAAACTTTTAAGGCCTCTACACCATTTCTGGCCTGCAGCACATGGTATTTCTCCTCCAGGTCGTCCGATATGAAATCGAGGATATCCTCATTGTCATCTACCAGTAGTACTACAGCCTTTTCGCCTTCCTGGGGATCTTTTATCACTTGCGTACCTACAATTTCTTCCATTTTCCGTTCAGATTAAACTCTATAAGTTGATGAATGGGTAGTTCCAGTACAAATATATTAAAATCGTGGTGATTAAAATCCAGATAAAGTTCGCCGTTGTGCAGCTGTGCCAACGATTTTGAGATCGAGAGTCCTATTCCTGTTCCGGCAGTGATCTCCGTTTCTTTAGCCCTGAAAAAAGGCTCAAAAATTTTCTCTTTTATTTCAAATGGAATTTTATTGCCATCATTTTTGACCAACACCCTGAATTTATCATTTTCAGCTGTTTTTCCTAAAATGATTTCAACAGTCGTTTTTCCATATTTGATGGCATTATCAACCAAATTACTGATGATTTTATAAAAAGCCTCTACATCGATATAGGCGAGAAATGTTTTTTCAGGCAAATGGATAGCGTAGTTGATACTTCGCTGATCGGCTGCCGGTTGAAACTGGAGAAATACATCTTTGAGGATCTCAGCTATATCGGCTTTCACAAAGTTTAAGGAGAAATCGCTGGTTTCTGTTTTTCTGAAATCAAGCAACTGATTGGTCAGTTTTAATAACCTATCGGTATTCCGTCCCATAATCCGGAGGTTCTTTTCGATGGCGGGTATGGCGTCGGCCTGTTTGATCAGTTTTTCCATTGGGCCGATAATCAGCGTTAGCGGTGTTCTGATTTCATGGGCAACATTGGTGAAAAATTCGATCTTGGCCTGGTAAACTTCCTTTTGTTTTTCATGTTCAAAAACCTCCATGCGCCTGCTGTTTTTTAGGGCTATTTTTTGGTGGTAACGCGATACCAAAAAGAAAATAATCGCGCCTGCACTAATGAAATACATAAAATAAGCAAAAGGACTTAAATAAAAAGGCGGACTGATCATGATCAGTAGTTTCACGTTTTTATTGCTCCAGGTATTGCTTCCCTCTACCAATGCTTTTACCTCAAAAGTATATTTACCAGGGGCCAGTTTAGTAAAGTATACCTTTCGGTTGGTTTTTAAATATTCCCAATCCTTGTAAAGGCCACTCATTTTGTATGCATATTCCGTCATTTCGGGAGAACGGTAGCTTAACGCCGCAAAGTCGATGCTAAAAGAAGATTGGTTGTAATTAAGTTCGATGGTATCGGCATAAACAATCGATTTATCAGATACGGCATCTGCACCATTTGCGCTTTTTTCGGTGCTGTTTACCTGAAATCCGGTTAAAAATACAGGCGTTTCATACGAGGTGGTCGCCAGATCGGCCGGATTGAAACTGATCAAGCCCTTAACACTGCCAAAATAGATGCGGCCGATTTTGTCCCTGTAAGCCGAATTGTAGTTAAACTGATCCGTTAGCAATCCATTTGCTTTGCTGTAAGTTTTACTCAGGCCTGTAGCCGGATCAAAGTGGATCAGTCCTCTTGTACTGCTGATCCAGAATTTATGCGCGGTATCTTCTTCTATGCGGAACAGATAGTTGCTTGGAAAACCGGTCTTTGTGCCATAACGATTAAATTGCTGTGTTTTTTGATCAAATCTGCAAAGCCCTCCACCATCGGTAGTGATCCAAATATTTTGCTTGCTATCTTCAAAAATACTATTCACCGTATTGTGGCTTAAACTTTTTGGATCGCCTGGTCTATTCCGGTAATTCACTGATCCGGGTTTGGATAAATTAAAGCGGAAAACGCCGTCGTTAAAAGTACCTGCCCAGATATTGCCGTCTCGATCTTCGATAACCGAATCGTAAAAAAGAAAGGGAAGCCCCCCGATAGGATCAAAATCATCGCGCTTTCGGTTGTAACGGTAAATGCCATTAATGGTGCCTACCAAAATTTCACCCGATCGCGTTTTACAGAAGGTAACGATAAAGTTGGTGCGCAGCGCATTTCCTATTCCTGCCTGATAATGTTTAATTACCTTTTCGGTTTTCAGGTCCAATACATCCAGTCCATGTTCAAAAGTTCCAATCCAGAGTTTATCACCATCAACCAGTAAACCATGAATGTTGGAATAAGCGATGCTCCCGGGTTTTCCATCCGGCAGGAAGTGTTTAAATTGTCCGGTTCTGATGTCAAGTTTGTTCAAGCCCGCATCTTCAGTCCCGATCCAGAAATTTCCGGCCTGGTCTCTGGTAATTTCCCTCACATCGCTGCCGCTGATGGAATTGGTGCCCTTTTGTGGGAAATATTTGGTGAACAATGAAGTATGGCTCGAATAGTAATTTACACCCCCAAAGTAAGTGCCCGTCCAAACACCGCCCTCACGGTCATAGCAAATGGTATAAACAGCGTTATCGCTTAACGAATAGTCATTATTATACTGTTTTTGGATGTGTGTAATTTTTTCCGTCGAATCGTTATAGATGTAAATCCCCGATTCTGTCGCAATCCAAAACTCATGTAAACCTGTTTTTTTAATGTCCCTTACAAAAATCGGGGTCTGATCGTCGTTCAGTCTTAAGATATTCTTTGATTGCTGGCTAAGCGGATCGAAGAGTTTTACACCCTGGTTGGTGGTGCCGATTAACAATTTGCCGTTTTCGGTTTCAACGAGCCTTGATACCCAGCCATATTCGGGCTTTTGATTCTTGCCGTTGATGTTAAAACTCTGGAAGTTATTTTCTTTGGGGTTATATTTTTCTACTGTTCCTTTTCCGGTACTGATCCATACACTGCCATTTTTTAAAACGCTAACCAACGAAGCATCAAAAGGGGCATTGCTGCCAAAAACCTCTATCTTTCTTGTGCTTTTGTGATAGCGGTATATTTTAAAGGACGAAAGGATCCATAAATTGCCTTCCTGATCACTGCCCAGGTCGATGATGCGCATCCCTTTGGTGCCTTTGATCATACTGAAACTTTCTTTTGAGGGCTGATAGCGGTAAACGCCGTCGTTGGTGCCTACCCACAGGGTTTTGTCCTGGTCGTGGTGAAGGGCATAAATCAGATCGTTCCCCAAACTGCCGGCCTTATCCGGATCATGCCGATACGTTTTAAAAGAATAACCATCAAAACGGTTGAGACCATCTTTAGTGCCAAACCACATAAAGCCGTTTCCATCCTGAACGCTGCAAAAAGCCGTGTTGTTCGAGAGTCCGTTTTCTACCTGATAATGCCTGAAATAGTAAGGCTGGGCCAGGAGCAGATTGGCCGGAAACAGGAGACATAAAAGGATTAAGAGTTTTTTCAATAGATTTTTGGTCAGCAGCCTCAAATATATCAAAGAATTGTTTTGATTTTAACTGAAATCGCATTTGAGAGGATAAGTAGAAAGATTGAGACAGATCGGTTTTGTGCTGCGGAGCAAATTCTATTATTTGTGCTTTTCTAACCAAATCAACCCGAGGTGAAAAATTTTAAAGCTATATCTTTGTCAATATTGTTGTGTTTATCAGCTAATGCTTTTGCGCAACAGCTGCGGATCGCACCCTCGCCTTTGTACCGCGATCCGATATACGACGGTGCTGCAGATCCGGTTATGGTATACAACAATGCCGAAAAAAGCTGGTGGATGCTCTATACCCAGCGCAGGGCAAATGCACAGACCAACGATGTAGCCTATTGTTATGGAACCAACATCGGTGTGGCCACCTCCGCCGATAATGGGCAAACCTTTGTATATAAGGGCGCACTCGATTTAGATTTCGAGCCTGGTGTAAACACCTTTTGGGCACCCGATGTGATTTATGAGAAGGGCCTTTACCACATGTACCTTGCCTATATTCAGGGCGTCCGTAACCATTGGGGAGGCACGGCGAAAATTGCACATTATACCAGTAAAGATTTACTGAAATGGAAATACAAGGGCTTTATCTCACTAAATTCAGATCAGGTGATTGATCCTACCTTGCTGAAAATGCCCGATGGAAAATGGCACATGTGGTATAAGGACAGTTCGAAGGGAAGCATTACCATGACGGCGGAAAGTAACGATCTGAAACATTGGACTGCGCAGGCCGAACCAGCCATTGGCGGTGCCCCGCACGAAGGTGCAAAGGCGTTTTTCTTTAACAACTGGTTTTGGATGATTACCGACGAATGGCACGGGCAACGGGTATACCGGTCGAAGGATGGCAAAAGCTGGGAAAAACAGGGCATGGTTCTGGATGTTCCGGGGCATCGGCCTGAAGATACACCAACGGGTGCGCATGCCGATGTACAGGTGGTGGGAGGGAAGGCCTACATTTTTTATTTTACCCATCCCGGTCGAAAAACCCATTTCGAAGGTAGCTTAGACCAGGATTATACCTTCTCCTATTCCAATAAACGCACCTCTATCCATGTTGCCGAACTCGAATTTAAAGAGGGAACGCTGGTATGCGACAGGGATAAACCCTTTGATTTTTATCTGGGGCAGCCTTAATGGCATTCACATATCACCTTTTGGCGTTTTAAAATATAATTTTTAGTAATAGTTGTTTGTAACCAGGTTCCTCAGGGATCTGGAAATAATAGTGATTTCAAACTTGTAATGAGCGTTATGCTCATTTACTGTATCAGGGGATGATAATACATTCGGATATAAATAATAAAAGCAAAGTCTGGAAAGCGCAATTTATAAAAGGAGACCGCGATTTTATGATAAATTCTAATAGAATGTGGGTTAAAGCAATGCTAAAGGATCTTTTCACTCCATTCCTTAGCGATCGGATCAGGATGACACAGCGCTTGTGTTTTCCGTACCATTAGTGTTTCACAGGCAAAAAAAATAATAACAAAAACTTTTCGTCACAAACATAAATCGAGACAAAATGAAGAAATATTGATACAAATGCGTATCCCCCACTACAGCTAAAAACCGAATCTTTGAAAAGAATTAAATCGAACTAAAACCATTTACTTCTTTAACTAACCAAATATCTAACCCCATATGAAAAGAAGTTTATTCTCTTACGGCGGCTTTGTACGCCTGGATTGGTACCTCCTTCAGAAAATGTTCTTGAAGCGCAAGGTACTCTCTTTTATTTTCGCTTCTCTCACACTACTTTCACTCTCCTTTCAGCTTAGTGCCCAGGAACAAACCACCGTTACCGGAACAGTAACTGACGAAAAAGGTGAAACCGTGGTTGGTGCCAGTATTAAAGTGAAGGGCACCAGCACAGGCGTAACCACTGATGGAGCCGGAAAATTCAAAATTCAGGTAGCGGATAAAAATGCTACGCTGATTTTTATTTATGTTGGTTATGCCAATCAGGAAGTTGCGATCGCTGGCCGAACGCAGGTTAACGTTAAACTTAAACCTTCCGATAACGATCTTTCGGAAGTTGTGGTTGTAGGTTACAACACGCAAAAAAAGGAGGCCATTACCGGTGCCATTTCTTCTATTAGCAGTAAAGAGCTCGAAAAAGTACATGGGGGCTCAACGGTAAGCACCGGCTTGGCGGGGAAATTACCAGGCGTATCATTCAGGATGCCCGATGGAAGACCGGGATCGAGTGCCAACATCCAGATCCGTAACATGGGTAACCCGTTATATGTTATTGATGGTATCCAGCAGGATGCCGGCCAGTTTAATAATATTTCTCCAAACGATATCGAAACCATTAGTGTGTTAAAAGATGCATCTGCGGCAATTTATGGTAGTAGGGCGGCAAACGGTGTAATTTTGGTCACTACGAAACGAGGTAAAAACAGCACACGTAATACGTTTACTGTTGATGCCTATACCGGTTGGCAGAACTGGGTACGCTTTCCTGAAACCACCGACGCTTATACCTGGATGTTGGGAAAAGCTACAGCTGAATTGAATGCAAACGGAAAAACAGATATTACGCAGGCAGAACTCGATAAATGGAAAGCAGGTACCGAGTATGGTTATCAAAGCCAAAACTGGAAAGATATCATTATTGCACCAAATGCACCGCAGAGTTCGGTAAACCTTAGTGCATCTGGGGGAACAGATAAAGTGAACTATTATTTTTCGGCTACCCGTTTGGATCAGAAAGGTGTTTATGGAACCGAGCGTGAGTTTGACTTCAACAGAACCAATATCCAAAGTAATATTGAGGCTAAAATCACCGACCGTTTTAAAGTGGGTATGCTCATCAACGGCCGTATCGAAAGCCGTGATCAGCCAGGGGTACCCGGAGGGGATGATTATTTCGCCGCCCGTTTTGCGTTATTGAGAAACAGACCAACTGAACAGGCTTATGCCAACGGCAACCCGAATTACCCGAATGATATCGGGCACAATACCGAACAGTTTGCCGTGCAGAGCAAACCCCTTACCGGTTACTGGAAATCAGACTGGAGGGTTTTACAGACCAATTTATCAGCTTCTTACGATACGCCTATAAAAGGCCTGGAGATAAAAGGATTATACTCTTATTACATTGCCGATAACATCATCAACGGACATGAATATACTTATAATGTGTATACCTACCACCCTGAAACGGGCGTTTATGAAGAAAAGGTAGGGAGTTCTAATCCCTACAGAGAACGCAGGAATGAAAAAATATACACCAATACCTATCAGTTACAGGCCAATTATAACCGGACTTTTGGTAAACATACCATTGGTGGGGTATTGGTTGCGGAACGTTTAGACCGTTTCAGGACCTACACTTTCCAACATGCGGTACCACAGACGAATCTTTTGCCTGTTTTGCAGTTTGCTGATATGGATGGACAGGATTTTGCCGATATTCAGGAAGAAGAGGCCCGTATTGGTTATGTAGCCAGGTTGAATTATAATTATGATAATAAATATTACCTAGAACTTTCTGGCCGTAGAGATGCATCATGGAAATTTTCACCAGACAGACGGGTAGGTTATTTCCCTTCAGCATCCATAGGTTGGAGAATTACCCAGGAGCAGTTTATGAAATCGCTTCTAGGCGAAAGCACAATTTTAAATGATTTAAAACTTCGTGCTTCTTATGGTGTGCTTGGGGATGACGATTTAGGTATTGATCCTTTCGCATATCTTACCGGTTACCGATACAACGCGGGTACAGCTATTTTAGATGGAAAAAGCATTACCACTTCTCGTGATAAAGGCCCTGTGATCAACAACCTCACCTGGTTTAAGAGCAAAATTGCCGATGTTGGTTTGGATTTTACCATGTTCGGTAACAAATTAACCGGAACCGCTGATTATTTCTATAGAAAACGTTCGGGTTTGAAGGCCATTAAAAATGATGTGGTGGTACCGATCGAACTGGGATATCAACTGCCTCCCGAAAATCTGGAAAGTGATGCCCAGTATGGTGCCGAGTTTGCAGTGAATTACCGTGATAAAATCGGAGAGTTTAATTATAATGTTGGGGGAAATATTTCCATCAGCAGAAGAAAGTTTTTAGATCAATACAAACCGCGTTACGGTAACTCGTGGGATAATTATAGAAACAGCCAAAACCAACGGTACACCGATATTTTTTGGGGTTATGAAGTAACCGGGCAATTCCAGAACGTTGATGAAATCAACAATTACAAAGTGAACATTGATGGAAAGGGAAACCGTTCACTATTGCCGGGCGATTTAATTTATAAAGATCAGAACGGTGATGGTATTATCGATGGACTGGATGAGCGGCCAATAGGTTACACCACTACCGGGCAACCAAACGTAATGTTTGGCTTCACGATAGGAGGTTCTTATAAAAACTTCGACTTTACAGCCGATTTTTCTGGCGGTGCCATGTACTCATGGAACCAGAACTGGGAACAGCGCTGGGCATTCCAGAACACCGGGGCTTTATTACAGAATTTTGCCGACGATAGCTGGCACCGTACCGATCCTTTCAACCTAAGCAGTCCTTGGGTTGCAGGTAAATATCCTGCATTGCGCTTTAACGATAGTGCGCACAGCAACTATAATAAAAACTCGACCTTTTGGCTGCACAATGTGAGATACCTGCGTGCACGGACGCTGGAGATCGGTTACACGATCCCAAAAAGATGGTCCGAAAAAATCAAGATCCAGAATGCCAGGATATATGTTAACGGTTACAACCTGTTTTCGCTTGATAACCTGAGCGATTATGGCGTGGATCCTGAAATTGCGGATGATAATGGATTGCAATATCCACAGAATAAGTTCTATAATATCGGTCTTAAATTAACGCTGTAACATGAAAAAGACTAATCAGATGAAAAAAATTATATATGCTTTTACTGCCATCGTTTTATTGGGTGTTGGGCAGTCGTGCAAAAAAGATTCAGAATTTTTGGATAAACAGCCTACCAATGTGCTGCCAATCGACGCCGTTTGGAAAGACCCCAATCTCGTACTTACAGTAGTAGGAGACCTTTACGACCGCTATCCCGACGATCAAACGATAGAGGCTTGGGCATCATTTGCCTCTTTTGATGAGGCATTCGCATCAGCCGGGGGTGATTATGGCCGGCACCAAAATTTAGAATATGGCTATGATGCCTGGAGATATTGGGATTTAGGTGTTTATGGTTATATCCGCGACCTGAATATGTTTATTAAACGTGGACAGGAATCTACCCAATTAAAAACAGAAGACCGCGACCGTTTCCTTGCAGAGGCCCGTTTTATCAGAGCTGGTGTCTATTTTGAAATGGTGAAAAGAATGGGCGGTGTCCCTTTGCTGACTACTCCTTTGGAGTATAACAATGGCGATAATGTGAGCAACCTTCAATTTCCAAGGTCGAAAGAAACTGAAGTGTACGATTTTGTGATTTCAGAGCTTGAAGCCATCAAAACCATCTTACCCGATGATCCTACCATTCAAAGCAGGGCTACCAAGGCGGCCGCGCTTGCTATGGAATCAAGGGCTGCACTTTATGCGGGTTCGATAGCAAAATACAGCAATTCGCAGTTAACGCTACCGGGAGGTGAAGTAGGAATTTCTTCTTCCTTGGCCAATGGCTATTTTACAAAGTCATTAAACGCAGCAAATGAAATTATTAATGGCGGGAAGTACACGCTCTATAAAAAGAACCCGACTTTATCAGACAATTTTGCTGCACTTTTTACGGATAAGAGTAATAATCCTGAGGTGATTTTCGTGAAAGACTTCAAATTAAAAACCAATAAAGTACATGGCTTTACCATCGATAACCAGCCACGTTCTTCTGCAGAGGAAGCACAGGGCGGACGTTTAAATCCATCGTTAAATTTGGTGCAGTCGTTCGAAAAACTCGATAATACCTATGCATCACTGGCCTCAGTTGATGGAAGTGGCAATCCGGTATATTATACCAATGTTACCGATATTTTTGCAGGCCGCGATGCGCGTTTGGCAGGTACGGTAATCCTTCCTGGAACACAGTTTAAAGGCAAAACCGTTGATATCTGGGCCGGTTACCAATTGGCCAACGGTACCATTATAACCGGAGATAATTTTGCACAGAGTAAAAGCGATGTGCTTCCGGGCAATACCGGTTCCGTGCAGGTAGTGGGCGGCGATGGCCCTATCGATGGATTGGAGTTCAGTGCACAGTCAGGCTTTTATGTCCGTAAATATTTAGATCCTGCTAAGGGATCAGGTCAGATCGGCACCCGGAGCGAGGTTTGGTGGGTACGTTACCGTTATGCCGAAGTATTGTTAAATGCCGCTGAGGCGTCTTTCGAACTGGGCGATTTAGCTGGGGCAGCCAATTATATCAAACCAGTAAGAGACCGTGCGGGTTTAACCACAGCCTTAACACCTGCGCAGATCACTTTCGATAGAATTGTACATGAGCGTAAGGTGGAGTTTGCCTTCGAAGGTCATGAACTTTGGGATATGAAACGCTGGAGGCTGGCTGATAAAGTATGGAACGGCAATAACATGTCGCCAGCTGATTTTATCAATGCCACCAATATTGGCAGTGCCACTCGCACCAGCACACAGGTATTTGGTTTATGGCCATATAAATATTATGATCCGGGCAATGCTAACAATGGGAAATATATCTTTAAAGTAATCAAACCAAGTAAAGTAACAGCCGCTCACCGTTTCCGCTTAGGCAATTACTATTCCTCTATCGCGCAGGAGGTACTTAACGGAAATCCAAAAATTGTTAGAAACCCTAATCAGTAAAAGACATGAAAAATAGATTTTATTTCATCATAGCCGCGGTTGCGGTACTTTTTTCATCATGTAAAAAAGATAATTACGATGCGCCTGCAGCAGATTTTACAGGAAGGATTGTATATAAGGGGGAGCCGATCAATGTTCAGTATGGTCAGGTTAATTTCGAACTCTGGCAATCTGGCTTTGGTAATTATTCAGCATTAAATGTTAACGTTAGTCAGGATGGCAGCTATTCAGCGAAATTGTTTGATGGCGATTATAAACTTGTTTTCTCGCCAAATCAGGGTCCGTTTCTTTGGAAAAAGAATGCTGCCGGAAGACAGGATACCGTTGCCGTAAATATTAATGGGGGTAAAACCATGGATATTGAGGTAATGCCATATTATATGATCCGTGGCGCAACACTCACAGCTGCCGCGGGTAAGGTAAACGGTTTCTGTAAACTCGAAAAGATTATTACCGATCTTAATGCAAAAGATATCGAAAGGGTATCACTGTATATCAATAAAACGCAGTTTGTTGATGGCGGAAATAATCTTGCCTTTCAGGATCTGGGAGGAGCTGATCTCGCCGATCTCAATAACTTAAATATGAGTGTGAGTATACCCGCAATCGTACCTGCCCAGAATTATATTTTTGCGCGTATCGGAGTTAAAATTGCAGGAGTTGATGACATGATCTTTACGCCTGTAGCTAAAATAAGTTTTTAAACATTTGAAATTGTCGTGTTGAGCTTGTCGATGCGCTTTATATATAAGCAAAGCCTTCGACAGGCTCAGGATGACATTTTATATAGGATTTACACTATATAACTTCAATTATCATTATCTTACTGGCCCGCTAATCATTATTGAATGAAACCTCTCTTTGCTATTTTATTATACTTATCGATATTTTCGTTAGGCCGGAAAGTAAGCGCCAATCCAACTGATAAAGTATTAAATGATACCATCTATCTTGCCGACCCAACCATTTTTTTAGATAAGGGCATATATTACCTATACGGGACCAGCAGCGATAAAGGGTTTTTGGTTTATAGCTCCACAGATCTTAAAAACTGGAGTAAACCTGCCGGGACAAACAACGGTTTTGCATTAAAAAAAGGTGAGGCTTTTGGAAACAAAGGTTTTTGGGCACCCCAGGTATTTAAAAGAGGCAATATTTATTATATGGCCTATACCGCAGATGAGGAGATTGCCATTGCCCATAGCAATAATCCGTTGGGACCATTTGTACAGGAAGAATTAAAAGCCATTTCAGGAACTGGAAAACAGATCGATCCCTTTGTATTTACCGATAGCGATGGCAAAAACTACCTCTATCATGTAAAGCTCGATAAAGGTAACCGGATTTTTGTGGCAGAACTCAAAGACGATTTTTCGGACGTCGTCCCGAACACCACAAAAGCCTGTTTATCGGGAACGGAAACCTGGGAAAATACAGCCAGAACCGATTGGCCGGTAACCGAAGGACCCACTGTATTAAAAAAGGACAAATTGTATTACCTTTTTTACTCTGCAAATGATTTCCGGAATCCGGATTATGCCGTGGGTTACGCAACGTCGAAATCACCCTTGGGCCCCTGGACAAAATATGCAGGCAATCCGATCATCAGTAGGAATCTGCTCAACATAAACGGAACCGGACATGGCGATTTCTTTACCGATCGGAGCGGCCAGCTGCAGTATGTATTCCATACCCATCATTCCAACAAGAAAGTATCGCCAAGGGCTACAGCGATTATAACAGGCACTTTCGTAAAAGATAAAAAGGGTAACGGCCAGCTGCAGATCGATCCAAAAAGTTTCCGTTATTTAAAGGAAAGCCTGACCGCTACGCCATAACAGGAATGAAATTGACTGCATTTGTAGAAATATTGAAACAAAAATGAGCCGCTTTGACAAAAGAAATCGCTTTTTTTAAAGATTAAGGGATTGCACATTAATTGAAAAAATAAAAGGCGTAAAGCTTTAAAAATGAATATATTGAAAATAAAATATCTGTTAGCCATCTTATTCTTGCTTTTTGTAGGCAATCTGCATGCACAGACCTTTACCAATCCCTTGCTGCCTTCAGGTGCCGATCCCTATAGTTATTATAAAGATGGTTACTATTATTATACCCATACCACAGGAAACCGCATAGATCTTTGGAAAACCAAGACGCTCGACGGACTTAAAACAGCAGAGCGGAAGACGATTTGGAAAGCACCTGCGGGTACAAAGTACAGCAAAGAAATCTGGGCACCGGAGGTGATGTTTTTAAGAGGCAAATGGTATGCTTATTTTGCTGCCGATGATGGTAAAAACGATAATCACCGCATGTATGTTTTGGAAAACGCTTCTGCCGACCCGATGCAGGGAGAATGGGTGTTTAAGGGTAAAATTGCTGATCCAACGGATAAATGGGCAATTGATGGCGATGTAATCGATTTTAAAGGCCAATTGTATATGATCTGGTCGGGATGGGAAGGAGATGGGAATGGAAAACAGGAAATTTTTATGGCCAAACTTAAAAACCCATGGACTGTTGACGGACAACGGGTTAAAATCTCTACGCCAAAATTTGATTGGGAAAAAATTGGAGATTTAGGCGGTGGTGCGCAAGTGGATGTTAATGAAGGTCCTCAGTTTTTGCTGCACGGCGATAAAATCTTTGTCATTTATTCGGCCAGTGGCTGTTGGACAGATTTTTATGCCTTAGGCATGCTTTCCGCCCCGGTCAAAAGCAATCTGCTGGATCCCAAATCCTGGACAAAATCTGAAAAACCTGTTTTTCAGCAATCGCCAAAAGATGGGGTTTATGCGCCGGGGCACAATTCATTTTTTAAATCACCCGATGGAAAGGAATATTGGATTTTATATCACGCCAATGATAAACCAGGGCAAGGCTGCGGAGGCTTCCGCTCGCCAAGGGCACAAAAATTTAGCTGGAATGCCGATGGTACGCCCAATTTTGGTACGCCCGTAAAACCAGGTGAAAGTTTAAATGCACCATCAAACAACAAATAAAACTAAACCGTATAAAACCGATATGAACTTAAAAAACTATGTTATCCTTGCTGCGCTGAGTCTTAGCGTGAGTATGGGATTTGCGCAAAAAACTAAAAGAGCCGCCGAACCTGCCAAGGTATGGTCGGTAGAAAAAGCCAATGCCTGGTATAAGGAAAACAAATGGTTAACAGGGGCAAATTATATTCCTTCTAACGCCATTAATCAATTGGAGATGTGGCAGGCTGATACCTTTTCTCCCGATTTAATCGATAAGGAATTGGGCTGGGCGGAAGGAATTGGTTTTAATACTTTGCGTGTATTTCTATTCAGCAAGGCATGGAGCCAGGATCCTGAAGGATTTAAAAAACGCATGGACCAGTTTTTAACCATCACCCAAAAACACGGCATTAAACCCATGTTTGTTTTCTTTGATGATTGCTGGAATAAAACTTCAGCTATCGGCAAACAGCCTGAACCAAAAACAGGTATCCACAATTCAGGTTGGTTGCAGGATCCGGGCGATCCTGCCTTTAAAGAAGAGGCAAATTTCCCTGAACTCGAAAAATATGTAAAAGATGTGCTTACCCATTTCGCACACGATAAAAGAATCCTGCTTTGGGATTTATACAACGAACCGGGAAACAGCGGAAAGCTGGAAGCTACGATCCCTTTATTAACCAAAACCATCAGCTGGGCACGTTCGGTAAATCCAGATCAGCCCATCTCTATCGGATTATGGAGCTGGGGTTTTGAAAAACTGAACGAAATCCAGCTGGCCAATTCCGATATTGTAACCTATCACAACTACGAGGCACCAGACTGGCACCAGAGAACAATCGATCTGTTAAAAGCCAGCGGAAGGCCCTTAATCTGTACCGAATATATGGCCCGCTCACGCAACAGCCGTTTTTCTAACATTTTACCTATGCTTAAACAAGAAAACGTAGGTGCCATCAACTGGGGTTTTGCTGCGGGTAAAACCAATACCAAATACGCATGGGATACGCCATTGGCCGATGGATCTGATCCGATTGAGTGGTTTCACGAAATCTTTCAGCCGGATGGAACACCATACCGTCTGGATGAGGTTAACCTGATCAAAAAACTCAATAACAAATAAACCTAATATGGCTCGGCGGAAGCCGGCCTTAACACACAAATTTAAACCGATGAATAAAAAAGTATCCATTCTTTTCTCATTACTGGGACTCTCGCTTTCCCTTTCTGCGCAGCAACAGGACAAGTCATGGTCGATGGTTAAAGGGAAAATCTCCTCACCATGGGCACAGGAGGTAAATCCAAAAAATGTGCTTCCCGAATATCCACGTCCGCAGTTTGAGCGTACAGGCAACTGGAAAAACCTCAACGGACTTTGGGACTATGCCATATCCGGAAAATCACAGCAGCCAGCTATCAATCAAGGCAAAATCCTGGTGCCCTTCGCGGTAGAATCTTCACTTTCGGGTGTTGGTAAAACGGTCGGTAAAGACAGTCTGCTCTGGTATAAAACCAGCTTTACTGTACCTTCGAATATGAAAGGCAAAGAAATTTTGCTTCATTTTGGTGCGGTCGACTGGAGAAGTACCGTAAGTATCAATGGTAAAGAAGTAGGTAAACACGAAGGCGGCTTTGATCCTTTCAGTTTTAACATCACCCCATTTTTAACCAAAAGTGGTAACCAGACCTTAACTGTAGAAGTTTGGGATCCAACTGATGAAGGTCCTCAGCCAAGAGGAAAACAGGTTAAAAGACCTGAAGGCATCTGGTACACACCAGTAACCGGTATCTGGCAAACGGTGTGGATCGAGGCGGTAAACAAAGCACATATCGATCACATCAATGTAACACCTGATATCGATCAGCAGTCGTTAACTGTTACGCCTGTTTTAACTGGTGCCGCAACAGGTGATCAGGTTAAAGTCTCTGCATGGGATGGCACTACAAAGGTAGCCGAACAAACAGGCAATGGAGCTGATGCCATGAGCTTGAAAATCGCGAACCCGAAACTTTGGAGTCCTAAAACCCCGTTTTTATATGACCTTAAAGTAGAGCTGATCTCTAAAAATAAAAAGGTAGACGAGGTGAAAAGTTATTTTGCGATGCGCAAAACCTCTATAGGTAAAGACCAGAACGGTATTCAAAGGATGTTGTTAAACAATGAATTTGTTTTCCAGTACGGTCCTTTAGATCAGGGCTGGTGGCCAGATGGGCTTTATACTGCACCAACAGATGCCGCTTTAAAGTTTGATGTAGATAAAACCAAAGAAATGGGCTTCAATATGATCAGAAAGCACATTAAGGTAGAACCTGCACGCTGGTATTACTATTGCGATAAAGCGGGTATGCTGGTTTGGCAGGACATGCCTAGCGGCGATTTGGGTAACGGCTGGGAAAACCGTCCGGGTATTTTAGACCACGGATCGGATCAGAACAGAAGTGCCGAATCGGAAGGATATTACAGAAAAGAGTGGAATGCGATTATCGACGCCCTTTACAATGTACCTTCTATCGTAGTATGGACGCCTTTCAACGAAGCCTGGGGTCAGTTTAAAACCATCGAAATCGCCAAATGGACAAAAGAAAAGGATCCGTCAAGATTGGTGAATACCGCCAGTGGAGGTAACTTCCATCCGGTAGGGGATATTATCGATCTACACAATTATCCGCATCCGGCGATGCCTAGTCCAGATTATTTCGGAAAAGACTATGCGCTTGTTCTGGGTGAGTTTGGTGGTCTTGGTCTTCCTATCGATGGGCACGTGTGGCAACAGAAAAACAACTGGGGTTACCAGAGTTTCAAAAACAAAACCGATCTTTTCAACAAATACGCTGAGTTTACCAAACGTTTGGAACAATTGATCCCATTGGGGTTATCTGCAGGTGTTTATACCCAAACAACCGACGTAGAAGTGGAAACCAACGGTTTGATGACTTATGATAGAAAAGACATTAAGTTTTCGGAAGCACAGATGAAAGCTTTACACGATAAATTGTATCAGATCAATGTACCTGTGAATAAATAAGCGCAATATTGATATTTTAGCTAAAGCTGGATCGGTGTAAACCGGTCCAGCTTTTTTTATTATAGCAGAATTATGATGTATCAAAAAATACAAAATAAATTCCATTTGAGTAAAAACAGATAATGGATTATTATGATATATTTGTTAATAAAACGATTTACTAATTTGGTGTATACAGCATGCTTACCCATTTTTTAGGAATCGGATTTGACCAGATATAACAACAACCTTAAACATTACAGGTTGACTAACCGAACAACATGACATTTTTGAGGAATAAATATAACTGCCTGCTTTTATGTTTTTTTACCGTTAGTATAGCTAAAGGGCAGTCGGGTATAGCCAGGCCAAATCAGGTAAAACGCTTTGATACTTTAAAGGCATTGGAGACAGGCTTTATCGCGGTACCCGATTCCATCCAAACCAGTGTATATTGGTACTGGCTTTCGGGGAATGTATCGAAAGCAGGTGTGGTAAAGGACTTAGAGGCAATGAAAAAGGTCGGGATCAACAGGGCTTTTATTGGCGATATCGGATTGAACGATGTACCTTATGGAAAGGTTAAGTTCCTCTCTGAAGAATGGTGGGAAATTATGCACCTTGCACTTAAAACCGCCACCCGTTTAAATATCCAGATCGGTTTGTTCAATGGCCCGGGCTGGAGCCAGGCCGGTGGCCCATGGGTGCGCCCCGAACAGGCGATGCGCTATCTCACTTCTTCAGAGATCAAGCTAAAAGGGCCACAGTTGTTCAATGGCCAGCTTGCACAACCGGATAAAAATTTTCAGGACGTTAAAGTGATTGCTTATCCTGTTCCTGCCGATTACGGAAAAGGTTTGAGCGTATTGAAACCAAAAATAACCTCTCCCCAAACTATCGATTCATTGGAAAATCTAATGGATCATAACCATCAGACGGGTATACATTTTAAAAACGGTGAAAAATTTGCCTTGGATCTCCATACGCAACAACCTTATGCTTTGCGCAGCATTATCCTGTCAACACAGCACCGGGCCGTGTATCTGGAAGGGGATGTACAGGTAAAGACAAAAACCGGTTACGTGACCATCAAACATTTTGCCGTTGACAGACGTGCGCCAGGCCTCAATTTTGGCTTTTTGCCCTGGGCCAGAGCTGTAATTTCGGTGCCTGTTAGCACTTCAACAGATTTTAGGATTTCCTTTACCCAGGTTACAGGCGATTCGGGAATCAGTGAACTGGAACTTTCTTCTACTTCAATGCTTGATGCATATTCGGAGAAAACCCTTGCCAAGGCCTGGCAAACGGAAGATCTGATCTGGAATGCGTATGTATGGGGCGAGCAAAAAAATGATGCATCCAACTCTATTTTAGACCCCGCTAAAGTGATCGATATTTCCCGTTACATGCGGAAAGATGGAAAGTTAAACTGGAAAGTTCCGCCAGGCAACTGGATCATCGAACGCACTGGCATGACTACCACCAATACGAAAAATGTTCCTGCAACACCAGAAGCAACAGGACTGGAAACCGATAAGATGAGCAAACAGCACATTACCAGTCATTTCGATGCCTATATCGGTCAGGTATTAAAACGGATTCCTGCCGAAGACCGCAAAACCTTAACGGTTGTGGTGGCAGACAGTTACGAAACCGGTAGCCAGAACTGGACCGATCTTTTGCTCAGCGAATTTAAAGCAAAATATCATTACGATGCCTTGCCTTTTATACCGGTATTACAGGGAAAAGTAGTAGGAAGCAACACACTTTCAGACCGCTTTTTATGGGATTTAAGAAGATTGATTGCAGATGATGCGGCCTTTAAATATGTTGGAGGTTTAACCGCGGTGAGCCATAAACATGGATTGACTACCTGGCTTGAGAATTATGGCTATTTTGGTTTTCCGGGCGAGTTTTTACAATATGGCGGGCAGTCGGATGAAGTTGCCGGGGAGTTTTGGCTCGACGGACGTTTAGGGACTGTAGAAAACAGGGCCGCTTCTTCGGCAGCGCATATTTATGGAAAGAACAAGGTTTCTGCCGAATCATTTACTTCGGCAGGGGCAGCATGGCGTGCACATCCGGCATCGCTGAAAGCAAGGGGCGACCGTTTTTTTACGGATGGGATCAACAATACCTTGCTACACGTTTTTATCCATCAGCCCGATACCTTGCCAAAACCGGGCATAAGTGCATGGTTTGGTACCGAATTCAACCGGGGAAATACCTGGTTTGCTGATATGGATGTTTTTGTAAAATATCTTAAACGCTGTAACCTGATGTTGCAACAGGGCAGGTATGTAGCCGACGTGGCTTATTTTATCGGCGAAGATGCCCCAAAACTGATGGGAACTACCAAGCCCGAACTGCCAAAGGGTTATTCATTCGATTACATTAATGCTGAGGTGATTAAAAGCAGGTTGACAGTGAAAAATGGGCGGATCTTCCTGCCCAATGGCATCAGTTATGGCATATTGGTGCTTCCACAACAGGAGAGCATGCGGCCGGAACTGCTAAAAAAAATAAAGGAGCTGGTGGCACAAGGCGCGGTGGTATTAGGGGCAAAACCGCAGAGATCACCAAGTTTGGAGAGTTATCCAAAGGCCGATCAGCAGGTAAAAGCAATGGCTAATGAACTATGGGGAGCTATTGACGGCAAAAGTAAAAAGATAAACCGCTATGGCAAAGGAATGGTTCTGAGTGCTATGGATATGCAGGAGGCTTTGGACACGGTTAAAATAATCCCTGATTTTAAGACTGAAAAAAATGATCCTGTACTGTTCATCCACCGGCAGGTGGGTGATGCCTCAGTTTATTTTCTCTCCAACCAGAAGAATGAAACCATTGATATTGTGCCAACATTCCGTATTAAGGGCAAAAAACCCGAATTGTGGGATGCGGTAACAGGCAGGGTGCGGGAGATGCCTGCTTTTAGTCAAACTGCTGAGGGTACTATGGTGCCCATCCGCCTGGCGGCAAATGGAAGTGTATTTATTGTTTTCAGAAATGAAGGCTCGAAAGGCGATACGACCGGAGTAAATTATCCTTTAGTTGCGGAAAGCATCGAAGTGAAAAAGCCCTGGAGTGTAATTTTTGATAAAAACAGCGGCGGACCAGGAAAACCAGTGATTTTTAATGAACTTTCCGATTGGTCTGTTCATCCAAACGATAGCATCAGGTATTATTCCGGATCAGCGGTATACTATAATACTTTTAATGTTGCTAAAATAGAAAAGGGCCGAAATTATACCATCGATCTTGGTCTGGTTAAAAATATTGCCAAAATTACCCTCAATGGTAAAGAGCTAGGTGGCGTGTGGACGCCTCCATATGCGCTTGATGTTACCAGCACAATAAAAAGTGGCGAGAATAAACTGGAGATCAGGGTGGTGAACAATTGGGTAAACCGTTTGATGGGCGATGCAATGCTACCAAAGGAAAAGCGAAAAACCGCGGCACTATTTGGGCCTGATCAGGGTGCAGGTCTGCAACAGTCAGGGCTTTTGGGCCCTGTGAAGATCAATTTGATAAAATAAGATTATGCTGAAGGATATGAAAAAGATATTCAAAAATGCTGGTTTGCTTTTGCTTAAGACAGTAATCCTGATTGGGCCATTTTTCCTTTCTGCACATGCGCAAGTGGCCAAAATGAAAATTGATTTCATTAGTCCAAAGGATAGGTATAAACCTGGAGTATATTGGTATTTCATGGATGGCAACCTTTCTGCCGGATCGATCACAAAAGATCTGGAGGCCATGAAAAAAGCGGGTATCGGTAACCTGGTTTTTCTTGAAGTTAACGTGGGGATTCCCCGAGGTAAAGTTGATTTTTTAAGCTCGCAGTGGGTCAGTCTTTTTGCTCATGCAGAAAAAGAAGCAAGGCGCCTCGGAATCGAAATTACCTTAGGTATAGGGCCCGGGTGGACAGGAAGTGGCGGCCCCTGGGTAAAGGCAGAAGAATCAATGCAGCATCTTGTTTCCAGTCAGATAACAGTTTCTTCCGGTGATAAGGGGAAGATCATGTTACCCCTTCCAATGCCCAAAAGACCGTTTTTTGGAGAAGATAACCTTTCTACAGAATTCAAAAAGGAATGGAAGGCTTACTATAAGGACGTGGCCGTGCTAGCCTTTCCCTATGAGGAGCAGCCTGTTAAAATAACAGATGTGGATGAAAAGGCTCTTTATTACCGGGCGCCTTACAGTTCTGGAACGGTTAAACCTTATCTTCCAGCTCCGCTTGGTGAGGGTGGGAAGGCCAAAGGCATTGAAAAAACAGCTATTTTAGACCTGACTTCCAAAATGTCGGAAGATGGTTCGCTTAACTGGGCCGCACCATCTGGTAAATGGATAGTGATGCGCTTTGGTGCGCGGAACAATGGTGCTATTACCAGGCCAGCACCTATTCCGGGTCTGGGTTTCGAATCTGATAAATTCGATACACTGGCGCTAAACCATCATCTCAATACTTACGTTGGTAGACTTTTGAGTGCTATCGGAAAACCGCAAAAAGATATCCCTGGCGGACTTAAACGCTTACATATGGATAGCTGGGAAATGGGTGCCCAGAACTGGACGGGTAGCTTTAGGCAGGCTTTTATCAAAAGCAGGGGCTATGATCCATTAAAGTATTTTCCGGTCTATTCGGGCAATATTGTGGGCAGCCTGCAAGAAAGCGAACGATTTTTATGGGATTTGAGGGAAACTGCCCAGGAACTCATCCTGAAAAACCATGCGGAGCAGGTAAAAGCCTATGCGCATCACCACGGTTTGTCGCTTTCGATTGAGCCTTACGATATGAATCCAACCGCCGATCTTCGGCTTGGAGCGGTGGCTGATGTGCCTATGGCCGAATTCTGGAGTAAAGGATTTGGTTTCAATTCTACTTACAGCGTAATTGAAGCTACTTCTATCGGACATGTAATGGGCCGCTCGCTCATTCCGGCCGAAGCTTTTACTGCCCAGGATAATGAAGGCTGGAAACAACATCCCACCAGTATGAAAAACCAGGGCGATTGGGCCTTTGCTGCCGGCGTGACCCGTTTTGTATACCATACCTTTCAGAACCAGTTTTTGCCAGATTCGCTCCGGCCAGGTGCAACAATGGGACCATATGGTGTACACTGGGACAGGAACCAAACCTGGTGGCCCATGGTAGATGCTTATCATCAATATGTAAGCAGGTGCCAGTATTTGTTGCAACAGGGCAGAACAGTTGCCGATATCCTTTATCTCACGCCAGAAGGTTCTCCACATGTTTTTGTTCCACCGTCAACTGCGCTTAGAGGCGATACATTGGCCGACCGTAAAGGCTATAATTTCGATGGCTGTGCACCTGCGCAGTTGATGAAAGCACGGGTGGAAAATGAATATATTGTATTTCCCAGTGGTGCGAGGTACCGTGTCGTGGTCCTTCCTGAAAGTGAAACCATGACGCCTGCGTTACTCACTAAAATAGCAGGGCTAATCAGCAGTGGTGCAACCATTATCGGAAACCCACCAAAACGTTCACCAAGTTTGGTTGGTTATCCTGCTTGTGATAAGCAGATAAAAGAAATGGCGAGTCAAATCTGGGGATCTGGAGATTTGCCCAAGGGGCAGCAGGGGAGAAGTTATGGTAAAGGAAAAATCGTCTGGGGCGGAGCTTTATTAGAACAATCGGATCACCTTTATCCCTCGTATAATCTCACAGCTAAGGTATTACATCAATTGGCCCTGGAAGAAGATTTTAGTACAACAGGGCCTATTCGGTATACCCATCGCACCGGTAAAGACTGGGATATTTATTTTGTTTCGAATACGAGTAATACGCTCATCAATTGCAAGGCGGCTTTTCGGTCGCTAAAAGGTAGTCCTCAGCTTTGGGATGCCATAACAGGTAAAATTCAACAGCTCCCAAATTTTAGCGTTACCAAAGGAAAAACACTGATTCCGCTTGAACTTGCACCTTATCAGAGCTGTTTTATTGTGTTTGGAAAAGGAAATCAGACCAAGCAGGTAGCAGGTTTATATGAACACAAATCTGAGGAACTGCTTAACCTTAATGGGACCTGGGAAGTTAATTTCGATCCAAAATGGGGCGGACCTAAAACAACAGTCTTCGATTCATTATCTGATTGGTCTAAAAATAAACTCGAAGGCATTAAATATTATTCAGGCATTGCCTCTTACCATAAAACATTTGATTTCAAAGCTACCAAGTCTAATGGAGAGATCTATCTCGATTTGGGGAAAGTTAAAAACATGGCCCGTGTAACCTTAAATGGTAAAGCGGTTGGCGAACTGTGGACCGCACCATGGAAGATTGATATTTCTGCTTATCTTAAACTGGGCAAAAATGAACTCATGGTTGAAATTGCCAATCTGTGGCCAAACCGTTTGATCGGAGATGAGAAAAAGCCAGACGACGGTATTGTAGGTGATCAATGGCCGCAATGGTTATTAAACGGACAGCCCCGTACCAGCGGAAGGTTTACCTTTACCAGTACCAAACAGTATAATGCCGATTCACCATTGTTCGAATCGGGACTTTTAGGACCGGTGAAAATTATCGGACAAAAATTAACAATAAAACAGACCAAACCATAGCAATAGCTACTGTAACCAGAAATATAAATTATGAGAACACTGCTATTTTTCATGTTATCGATTCTTTCAGCTTCTTTTGCTTATGCCCAATTGGGTGTAAAATACGACCCTGCCATTCAATCTAAAGGAAACCTGCAGTATTGGCGACCAAAGGGAAACCTTTTTGTAGGCGATTGTATGCCGTATTACCAGAATGGAAAATTTTCTTTCTATTGGCTGCTTGATTCGGCCCATCATGCCAGTTTGAAAGGTTTGGGCGGACATCAATGGGCTTTGAGCACTACCACTGATTTGAAAACCTGGAAACAAGAACCCATAGTGCTGGGTATCGATCAGGAATGGGAAAAATCCATTTGCACAGGTTCGGTAGCTTTTTACCATAACACATACTATGCTTTTTATGCTACGCGGTTAATTGATGAAAACGGAAGGGTAAACGAGCAGCTCAGTTATGCAACTAGTAAAGATGGTATCCATTTCGACAAGCAGAAGCCAAATCCATTTTATACTTCAGCCCCCGGATATAGCAAGAGGGACTTTAGGGATCCGAAAGTATTTATTGATGAAAAGACGGGCGAATTCCATCTTTTTGTATCCAGCTGGCAGGAAAATCCGGTATTGTCACGTGCGGGAGGCTGCCTGGTTCATCTGGTATCCAAAGACCTCAGGAAATGGGATCTAAAAGAACCTGTTCTTACCGGGCAGTCATCGGTACCGGAATGTCCTGATTATTTTTTATGGAAGGGTTGGTATTATCTGGTTTATGGGGATAATGGAGATACCTATTATGTAAAGTCTAAGCAACCTTATGGTCCATGGGAGGAACCGAAATTCCAGGCGCTCAACGAGTCCTGGTCTAATGTGCTCAAAACAGCATCCTTTAAAAATGACAGACGGATTTCCGCTTCCTGGATTCCTTCAAGGCATGAAAATAAGGATAATAACGGGGAAATATTTGGTGGTAACGCGCTCTTTAGAGAAGTGATCCAGCTCCCTGACGGTACTTTAGAAACCCGCTTTCCGGAGGAAATGATCCCCGTATCCGGAGCGCCTTTAAAAATCAGCTTTAGTAATGGTTTGTATTCAACCAAAAACAGTGAAAACTCGATTACAATCAATGCCCCTAACGGAACCGGGGCGGCTTGTTTAGAAAATATTCCACAAAATGTGAGGCTTACCCTGGAAGTAGAACCCCTGGGAAGCAATGATGAATTTGGCTTTTATCTCCGTTCGGATAACCGGGCCGATAATGGATATAAATCAAGTTTTTCGGCTAACAATCAAACCGTTTCATTGGGCAATACCGAAATAAAGGCCGTAAGTGGCCTGAATAAGCCTATAAAAATCGACCTGATCATGAAAGGGGATATCATCGATATGTCTATCGATGGCCGGCGCTGTATTGTTAACCGCACACCGGAACAGAAAGGGAGTTTTTTATGGTTTTATGCCAAGCATGGAAAGGTAAGCTTTAAATCGGTCAAGGTTTCTCCGTTGGTGGATTAGGTATGCTTTTTAAGCACCGTATTTGGGAACGGCATCTAGGCTTAACCCTATAAAAAAAGGGCCTGCCAACTTAAATGATCTTATACCTCTTAAATGGTAAGAGATAGGCAGTCTGATGACTGTTTTAGGATTAATTTCTTGAAATAAGGTCTAGGTCCTTGCCAGTCTAAATTCGTTATAACACATTATGATATTAAAGCCAAGGAAAAGTATCGCTTCCGAACTGACCTTAAGTTTATCAATATCTGCACCTAATATGGATGAGACAAACAGCGTGGAAAAAACCAGGACGGCACTTAAAAAGATACTGACAAAGGCCGAACGTAACAGCATGGTAATTCTAAATACGTTTTTCTGAAAAAAATATTCCGGGCTTCTAACCATCTGCACTAAATTGGCAAGAATAAAAAAACCGATCAAGAAGATGTAAACGTTCGTATAGGGCGTTGTATTGTTCCATGTCAGTAGGCCAAAATAACCTTTAGAAACGAAGTAGAAGATGATGATCAGACAGATGAATGTTTTTAACACGACCCAGAATTTTTTACCCGAGAGCATCAGATAAAGTTTTGGGTATTTCAAGCTATCAATGCGGTCGGCAATCCCCAATAATCTTGGTGAGGGCGCTACGAATGGATTAAATACGCCAAGCAGTATGAGTAGAACAGTGCTTATAAATTGAAAGATGGCATCAGCAATCAAGCTATCCATTCTAGCCTGATCCAGAACCGTATCATCGGAATAGGTAAATATCGAGAGTGAAATCAATACGATCACCACAAGGTGAAATATTACACCAACATAGTTCGCAAATCCGGGTTGGTTTAATTGCGTGTTTTCATTATCCTGCTGTGTGTTTGCTGATGAGAATTTAGCCGAGAGCCCTTTAAGTGAGTCTGCCGTGCCCCTGGCCATAAGGGCTATGGCGAGGATAAAGATTCCGATACCAATAATAAAACAGCCAATTCCCGCGGCCTCGAAACTATACAGCCCAAGTAAAAACAGGATGCTGCCGATAGTGATTGCCACATGCTTGAATTTGATTTTAGTAAAACCATGCAGATTGAGCAATAGCGAATAAAACAGGCCAAAAGCACTGCCAACTACGATAGCCAATAAAAGTTTTGCAATGATATTTCCGGACATGCCCCTGTTAAAAAATCTTGATGTAATGTTAATGAAAAATTTGGCTAAAGCTGAACTGTCTGATCATTAAGAATGTTTAATATTCATCCTTCAATTGCGGCCTCCGGCACCAGTTTCCATTTTTTTTAATACATATTCGGTTTCAGCGATAAAAGTTTCTATCGGATTGGTTTTGCCAAAATCTGCCAGGGTGAGCTCGGATGATTTACTGAACTTTAGGCGTACATCGGTACCACTATAAAGTCCATTGGTGGTTTTTCGCACAATATTAAAGCCTGCAAACCGCTCGAGTGCATAACTTTTAAACATGATACCTAACCGATAAACTTTTATTTTTTGGGTGCTGATTTCAAAAACAACTCTTTTAGTCACGCTCAGCAAAAAGATCAATATCGGGATCAATATAATGAACGATAGTTGTTTATCGCTACCACTCGGCTCATTTTTGGTGAACAGGTTATACCAGAAATAAGAGGCAAAAAGGCCAAAGAAGATCAGCATGGGCAGAAACTTTCCAATCCCTGCACTTTTTAAACGATATCGGTCATTCTCCGATACATAATGTGTCAATATTCCCATGTTGATGGGCTGGAGGATGTTGTTTGCCTGGCGCTCTGGAACCCTGTCGAGCATCATTTTAATTTCACCGAGCACCTGGCTGTCGAAATGTATTTTGTCCTTATCCTGCTCACCGGTAAAGGACGGGGAAATGCGATACCCTTTGCCATAGCGATCGGCGTTGCTTTTTAGATAATATACCAGCCCAAAACGGACTTGTAGATCAATTGATGCCACCTCATTAAAATCCATCAGTTTCTTTTTGCCAAAAATAGTTTTGAGGCTGATGCTTTGTTGTATAGCATCAAATATGACCTGTCTTTTGCCATAGGTGAAAAAAGGGATACAGGCGAAAAGGAGTGGCAACATAATGAGATAGCTGGCGAAATATTTTGTTTCAATATCTCCTAAATGGCCTTTAACCAGGATGAGGATGGTACTTAAAGGTAAAAGCAGCAACAGCGTTACGATGGCGATCCCGATAGGAACCAAAAAGGCAAGTGGCCTGATGGTAATGGAATCAGCTGTGATATGATAATATTTTGCCATAAGTTAAGCCCGTTGTTTTTTTGCCTGCTTTCTTTTTACCAGGCCGATAATGTACATCAGGATAAAAAACGGAACGAGCAGGATCCACGGATTGTCTGCCAATCGGCTCAATAAGGTTATCTTTGCATCATCCCAGTCGTGTATTCCCTTCTCCACCAGCAGTTCGTTTTTTACCGAAAGCTTAAAAATAGTTACCTCCCTTTTGTCGCCCATTATAAAACGGGATATCGCTTTAAACACACCTCCTTTTCTGGCATCGTTAAGCTGGGCGGTAAGGACTTTCACTTCAACGGTATCACCCTCTTTGATTTTGTCGGCCAATGCTTTTTCGTCTTCAGCATTGCCTTCCCAAGGCAACCTGAGGTTAATTTCTTTTTTTTCGGGTTTGATGAAGAGGTAAGAAACCAATACACGGTCGTTCTGTTTCTGCTGCATTACCCAAAGCTCTTTTACCACAAACTTCGTGGTAGTAAAATCTGCTTCACTGCGGCTTTTGGCCTCGTTGGTCGTCTCATCAAAAGTGTTGAATATCCAGAAGGTTACACCGGATAAAATAATAAAGATCGCAAGAACTGCGATAATAATTTTTTTGGTCATGGAGCAATAATCAAGTGAAAAATTATTTTACGCCCTACAATAAAAGAGTGAGAGCAATTTGTAAACGTACAGACTTTCAGAAATGTTTTCGAATGAGTTGTTTTTCCTTATATGATGCTTAATGGAAAGAAATCGCGAAACTAATCTGCTGTTTTCCAATCAATCACCTTTAACTGATCACCAACAGCAATTACGCCGTTGTGCTGATGCAGCAGGTTCTGTCCGAACATGATTTTTTTATTTATGGTGCGATAGCTCGCCAGTGTTCTCAAGGGTTCCTGTCCTTTCTCGCCTGTTTGCTGATCGATGGTAATGAGTACGCACCTGGCACAAGGTTTTACAGCAGAGAATAGAGTCTCTCCGATATAAAATGTTTTAAAAGTATCTTCAATATGCGGTACACCGCCTGTAAATACAAAATTTGGGCGGAAACGGTCCATGCGGATTGGATCCCGGAGTTTTTCATTCAGACCATCAAGAGAGGATTGGCCAATGATCAGGCAGGGGTAGCCATCGGCAAAACTTACCACTTCCTCATTGGACGCATACCTCGGATCTACCAGTCTTTTTTCGGCCAGTGGCATTTTGACCAATCTTACACTGAACTTTAGGAAATCAGAAAACCATTTGCTCACGGCTTTATTCACTTCAAGCCCGGTTGCGGTATCATTCCAAATTATCACAGGAATCTGCACGCCGTTATCTTCATCCAAAGCAAAAGAAATCGTCTGTTCAGGTGAAGTTTTATGTGATACTACTAATTTGCCTTTCGTAATGCTTACCTCCAGCAGGGCCAGTTCAAAGTGTTTCCGTTGGGTAATAAAGATACCTTCTTCATCAACAAGCATCCACCTTCTGTCGTACTGCAGCCCTCTGTCTTCGAGCTGTGCTTTGGTAAGGATAATGCCACCCAGCGATTTGATGGGGTAGATATTGATCTCAGAAAGCACAAAATGATTCATGCTTTAAAGATAAAAAACACATTTTGATTTACCTATTTCATGTATTTGAAAATTTAAGGTGTAGTCAGATATTTATAGTGCCATCGGTTTATTTGAAAATATTTACCCTTTTAATATCTGAATAAGATCGTCATTGATATAAAAGATTTCCCTGCCATCTTTGGTAACACTTAATATTTTGGCATCTTCCAGCTCTTTGAAATATTTAGTAAGGGTGGTTCTTGAGGTAACTTTGAGCAAGTCTCCTATAAATTTTGGTCGAATGTAAGGTTGACTGAAAATAGCCTCGTTTATTTCTTTGTTATACCATTTGATTTTGGATTTTCCATGGATTAGGGTAGCTTCCATTTGATTCAGTATGCTTATAACGAGCTGGTTAGTTAGTGCTGCGGTTTTCTCTACTGCATCAAGCATATATAATAACCAGGGTTTCCATGAATTCCGTTGAGTAACTGCTCCTAGGTGATAGTAGTAATCATCCTTATTTAAAATAATATATTTAGATAAATATAATACAGGTTGTGGTAATAAATCTTTGTTTACCAAATATAGGAGATTTAAAATCCTTCCTGTTCTTCCATTTCCGTCAGAGAACGGGTGTATTGCTTCAAATTGATAATGGGCGATACACATTTTTATAAGTGGATCTGATGGATACTTAATATCGTCGTTCAAATATTCTATGAGGTTGTCTATTTTTTGTTCAACGATTCCTTCTCCTCTAGGTGGAGTATATACAATTTCACTTGATCTAAATTCGCTTTGACCCCTTCTAATTACAGTTAGGCTCTGAGGCGGGCGGAAACCTGCTGTTGTATTTTTAATCTGCCTGAATGTGCTAATAATACATTCTTTATCTATTTTCCCACTCACTAAAATCAGTTTGTATCCTTCCCAGAGCGCTTCACGGTACCTTAATACTTCTTTTGTCGCCGGCTTAATGTTTTCTTCCCTTAGTGTATCCGCAACCGCCTTGTATAGCTCATCTTCAGTAGTGAATATATTTTCTATTGCGGTTGAAGTTTGCGCTTCTTGTAGGGCAATGGTATTGATCAACATTGTTGGGTTTGGTAAGCGGTGAAGGCTACTGTCTGTTGTTGCTAATGCCCTCGATGCTGTCACTAATTTTTTTAAAATATCTATATCATCTTCCACATTTTCTGAAGGAGGTAAGAGTGGGAGGTCATTAAAAGGGCGTGTTCTATCGTAAGTCATATCATTTTTTTTCCCTAATTGGACAAATGCTATAGATCTGCATTAAATCTGAACATATTATCACTATATGTTCAGATTTACTGAAAAAGTGAACATGTTATAAAATTATGGAAATATGATCAATACTAAAGAATGATATGTTCATTTTTTTTAAAAAATTGAACATATTTGGTAGGATTGTTAAGGTTTTACTTTTATTGCTTATTTAGATCGTCATTATCAGTAGCGTATATAATTACAAAATTTCAATTCCCTTCTGTTCGAACACTTCAAAAATCTGTTCGTTGATCATGCTGCGGGTTAAATCAGCTTTGGAAATATCCTTACACCAGAAATAGATATTGATGGTGCTGTTCAGCTTACTCACCGGACTGATCATCACAATCGGCTCCTTGCTGATGAAAACGTTCGTGTTTGCCGCAATAATCTCCCTGATCAGGCCAGCCACTTCGCTGGAACTAAATGGCTTGGCAACAGATAAGGTAATATCTACGCGCATCTGGTTGTTGCTCAGCGTCCAGTTGATGATGTTATTGGAAAGGATAGATCCGTTAGGAATAATAATTTCGGCACCTTCATCACTAAGCAAGGTGCTGGCACGCACCCCAATTTCTTTTACACGTCCTTTTTTATTGCTTAATTCTACGATATCGCCGATACGGATGGTCTTGTCAAAAATAAGGATGATCCCCGAAACGAAATTGCTTACAATATTCTGTAGCCCCAACCCAATTCCCACACCCAGTGCACCCAGAATAACGGTGATTTTATCGATAGGAAGTCCTGATGCCGCAACGGCGATCAAAAAGCCGCCGATCAGCAATACCAAACGGGTAACCAATAATTTCGAACGCTCTCCTTTGTTGTCGTCAAAGCTGTCATCTCCTGTATCGCCAAAGAAATAGGCAATATATTTTTGCAGGAAGTTAGCAATCCAGATAATGCCCAGAAAAAGGACAATGCCACCGAAGGTAAAAGAAAAACTGCCGATGATTCTTTTTTCGGTAAGGATTTCCATTACCGATTCGTAAAGACCGTTGAAAATATTGAGGTTGGTGGTAAAAATGACGAACCAGATGATTGTGGCTCCAATCCCGGTAAGTCGCTTAAGACCGGCAATTACAGGCTGCCAGTCGAAATGTTCCGGAAATCCTTTTCTGATCCTGCTGCTTTTCATCTGGAGGAGGAAAGCTTCTACCAAAACTTTGGCAAGTATGGTTAACGAGATGGCATTTAGCAGTGAACTTACCCCCGTAGAATAAAAAATCTGCGTAAGCGTAAAACGGCCAAAAAGGTTACAAAAGATCGCGATAATGGCAAAAATGGTATAGATAAAGCCTGTGGCCAGGATCATCTTAAACCTTTTGGTTTTCTCATCAAGCATTCTCCACACCATCACACCATAAGCTACTGAGCTTACCGTTAATACAAGTAAAAGCCAGCGCTGGTATCGGGGCGGCATGCCCAATAAACGAAGGAAAACCGGGGCAAGGAGCAGGACCACGAATATGCACCAGTAGTAAAATAGCTTTGGCGCCAGTTTTTTACGCAAAAATACCGTGAGCAATATGGCCAATAACACCTGAACGGCTTCTATGTAGAGTGCCGGGGCCCGCAGATCGAAGATTGGCGCCAGTGCGAAAAGCATGATAAAAGTAATCAGGTAGGGCTGCGGACTGATCAACGAAAAACCATCGAGGGTTTCTAAACGCCCACGTTTTTTTACGCTCCTGAAATTGAAGAATACCCAAAAGAAAAATATGGCGCAGGTAAAGAGCAACAGCAAGCGGCTGCTTCTGGTGTACACAAAATAATAACCCGATATTTCCTGTTCACCTTTAATAAACCTGCGGAACCCCATGCTTTTATTGGCGGGGCGGTTTACCGATTCCCACAGGTAACGGCGTTCCTTGCCAAAAGCCTTAATGCTAACCGCATCAAGCTGGTTATCGGTAAGGTACATCAGTTCCTTAATGTTGATCAGATTGGCTGATGTTCTGGCCTGTAAGTTATTGATCGTTAAGGTGGTGGTTTTAAGCAGGCTGTCCATCACGATACGCTTCTTCTGTAACTCGGTAAACTCAGCTTTAAACATGATGCGCATGGCAGGTAAGGTAAATACCTTGATCAGTACGGTATCTTTTCGCAGGTTGAGGATTTCTGTTTTCAGTGCCCGTAGTTCTTTTTCATAATCATCAAGGTCGGCCAAACAGTCTTTATTGTTGCTGCGGAGTTCTTCGAGCAAGGTTTCGTCCATCTGCAAATTCTGCAGGTTCATGGTACGGTCGCTTTGCGTTAAGCGGCTTTTTAGCAGTGCCAGTGCAGCTTCATCTTGTGTTAAATGTGCTTCAATCGGTTTTAACTTTTTAAAAGAAGATACCGTAACCGGAACTTTATTCACCATTTCGAATACCTTTTCTAAATGGGCCAGATAATCACCTTTGGTGAGGGTGGCCGAATCTGAAAGAATAGATACATCCTGGCCCTTATCCACAGGTTTATCCTTTTGTGCAAAGGTATTGCCTGTAAAAAACAGAATAAAAAGTAGCGGTAATAGGTTTCGGATGGCTATGGAGAAAAAATTTCTTGTGATCATTAGGTTTTAAAAAGTATTGGATATCTCCTATATAGGAACTGATGGGGCAAAAATAAGGATTAGAATTGATTTTACAGATAATGCCTTGGGCTATGGATATTAATCGGATTTGAAAATCCGTTTTAATCAAAAATAATATCCATTTGAATAGAAAATTGAATAATTTCATCAACATTTATTTGCCTTTACGGTTTAAACCAAAAGACCTGATCAAAAACAGATAAGCGATGAAGAAACAGACCAAAATTATTGTTGCCGTTTTAGCAGCTGTGCTTGTACTCGCCATGGCGTTTGTTTATAAATTACATTGGTTTGGTGCTGGGATGAAACCTCAACAGGCCGCAATCAGTCATCCCGATAGCGTTGTTCAGGCAGTAGCCGATACACCTGAAGTAACATCCCTGCCCAAAACCGACGAGCCCAAGGCAATACCAGAAGTTGAATTTCCACAGCAGGGAAACACGGTTGAAGATTTTGTATCCGGAACCTATGAAATTGCGATGGATACAAAGGGGCTTTTAGATGATGACGATCTGGAAGACGTGGTTTTAGTGCTTCAGAACAAAAAAGACAGTACTGATTTACGGCCAACTTTGATCTTATTAAAGCGGCCAGAAGGTGGATACCGTTTATATGCGGCCTCCTGGCAGGCCATTGGTGCTGCATATATCAATGGCGATTATCAGCAATATGATAGTGAAGATATTAAGATAGATCAAAAAAGAAATTTGATCATCTCTACTTTTGGCAGCGGCCCGGTAGGTAACCGCGAAACCAGGTACCGCTTTATCGATCATGAGCTGGTATTTACCTATATGGAAACTTATAATGTGGGCGCCGGACAGCAAACCAGGGCTGAATATGATGTTTTAAACAGTAAAGTAACCGTTGAGGATATCAATACGATGAAAGAAGATATGCCTTCTACAATAAGCCATGATAAACTGCCCGGTCATAAACCCTACCTTTTTAAAGATATAGACCCAACAATGGTATTTATGGAATAGTTAAGGTATAAGTACTGGCAAACATTATTTGTCTATGATTTGTACCAATTTCGGAGATAAATGCACACAGATTACAATATCTGTTTTCTATTTGTGTGCGTCCCCGTCTGAATGTCGAGCAGGTGTGGTTAACAACATTTACTTAATCACATAGTAGGTAGCTAAATACTTGAAACTAACCTTCTGCTGCGCCCTTTATAATCAAATTAATACGTCCGTAACTTAAAGGCAAAACTGTGTTAATATTAACCTAACGATGGCGGGCTAATTTTGCATGCAAGATGAAGGATGTATATTTAAGTAAAAGTGATGAAGATTTAATGTCTTTATTGATCAATGAAGACAGCCTTGCACTCGAAATCCTTTTCAACCGTTACTATCCTGCCCTCTGCAGGTTTACCTCCATTTATATTAAAGATTACAGCAAAGCTGAAGAACTGATTGCCGATCTGTTTATGAGATTGTGGGATAAACGGAAAGAACTTCAAATCAAATCAGTCAAAAGTTATCTCTTTACTGCGGCCAAAAATCTGTCTTTTAATGAAATCCAGCGTGCAAAATTAACGCTCCTTAGCTTAAATGCCCATGTGGATGTCCTCGAATATCCTGATAGCCATTTAAATCCACAGGAATTATTAACCAGCAGGGAATCTTATGCCGAAATTATAGGTATGATTGATCAGTTGCCCGATCGGCAGCGGGAGGTTCTTCTAATGAGCCGGATCGATCAGTTGGGAAAAGATATCATTGCCGATCTTTTGGGTATATCCGTAAGAACGGTAGAAACACTGCTCTACCAGGCTGTAAAAAATTTCAGGTCATCAACCACCGACCGGCCAACTAACTAATTTCTTTTTTTACCCCACTTGTTTAACATTTTGTTAACCAAAACTTAACGTTTTCCGCTACGTATCGAATCCATTTATACTGTCTTTACCATAGAACAGTATTTAAATGGACGAACGTTACTACAAATTAATAGAAGATTACAGTAAAAAAAACATTCGTAATGAAGATTTAACTGATCTATTGATCTGGGTGGATAGCAGCCAACAGAATCAACAGATTTTTAGGGAAACCTTGAAGGCACTCGAAGCCGCAGATTATTACGTGAACCGACCTGTACATCAGCAAAAAAGTTGGTCAGCCATTCAAAAGCATATTGAAAAAAACAGCACTGAGAAATCACCGGTGGTTAGGAGGATCAATTACCGCAATTATTTAAAAATAGCGGCTGCAATAGTTGTTATAGCTTTATTGCCACTATTATATTTTAAGCAACTCCGTTCGGAAAAGAACAGTGTTGCCTACAATGAAATCTATAACCCAAAGGGTCAGAAAAGGCTGGTAACGATGCCCGACGGTTCCAATATCTATCTCAACGGCGACAGTAAGATCCGCTACGCCCAGGATTTTAATACCGGTAAGAGAACAGTTTACCTGGAAGGTGAGGCCTTTTTCGATGTCCAGCACCGTAGCAAACAGCCCTTCACCGTTTATACCGGAAAGGTGAGCACAACGGTTTTAGGTACTTCATTTAATATCAATGCTTATCCGTCTTTAAAAGATATCACCATCACCGTGCATAGCGGTAAGGTAGGTGTGCTGATTAAAAATAAGGGCAAAACAGCACCAGCTCAGTTTCTTTTGCCCAACGAACAGCTCACTATTAACAAAAGCGGTTGGCCTGCAGTAAAAAAGTCTGTTAATGCCATTGACTTTGACAGCTGGCGGGAATACAAGCTTTTCTTTTACGATAAACCCCTCAGTGAAATTGCAGAAGTAATTGCACGCGAGTACGACCTTGATATTTTAATCAAAACCGAAGCTTTAAAAGACATGAAGCTTACTGCAAAATTTGATAAATGTTCGGCAAAGCAGATTATGGAAACCATAGCTAAACTGACCGGCTCAAAATACAAAATCTATGAAAATAAGGTAATCATTTATGAACGATAAACGATAAGATAGATATGAAGTAAACTTACCAGGAACGAAAAATGGCTCGAAATGCTCGACACATCTCAAGCCCTAAAAACTGTTTAAACTCATTTGACAAAGCAAAACTTAGTAAAGATATGAAAATTAATAACCGGTGGATCAAAATTGTCCATCAGTATTCCTCAAAAGTTATGGTGTTTATTGCCATAGTACTATTGAACCTGCTTTCTTTCCAGCATTACGCCCATGCACAGAGCGGGAAGAAAATTTTATTCGAAGCCGATGGGATAACCCTTAAAAAAGCCTTCGAAAACTTGGAAAAACTCAGTGGCAATACTATCGCGTATAATAATACCCAGCTTGACGACCAAAAGAAAGTGTATGTTTCCCGTGGGCTCCGATCGGTAAACGAAATCCTCGACCTGCTTTTAAAGGGTATGCCCTTTACCTATAAATCAAACGATGCCGGCAATATCCTCATCATGGCCAGAAACATAGCAACAGGCAGACTTAAAGGGACGGTTTTGGATGAAAATAACCAACCCATTCCGGCTGCAACTATTAAGATTGTAGAATTGAATATCATTGGCCAGACCAATAACAACGGAGAATATAATTTTAATTTGGCGCAAGGTACCTACACGGTTGAGGCCAGGTTTATTTCTTATGAAATTGCCAAAAGGCAACAGGTTAAAGTGAGCAATGGTAGTACCACCAGTGTTAATCTTAAACTCGTGCCTGCGGATAATTCGCTTGATGAGGTAGTTGTAACCGCGCTGGGCATTAAGAGACAGGAAAAAGCTTTGGGTTATGCGGTAACCAAGATTGATAGTAACCAGTTAACTGACGCGGTTTCTACCAACTGGACGGATGCGCTTTCGGGTAAAGTGGCCGGTTTAAACCTGGTCAGATCCAACAGTGGCCCGGCAGGTTCCAACAAGATTATTCTAAGGGGTGAAAATAACCTGACAGGCGACAATGAAGCACTGATTGTGCTCGATGGAGTGGTAATCAATAACAGTGGGGGCAGGCGTACGGCTAACGGATCCGACGGTGTTTATGGTACCGGAAGTGATAATATGCCAGCCGATTATGGCAGTACGATTAATGATATCAATCCAGAAGACATTGAAAGCGTAACGGTTTTAAAAGGTCCGGGTGCCGCGGCATTATATGGGCAGAGAGGGGCGAACGGTGCGATTATTGTAACTACCAAATCGGGCAATTCCAAACATAAAAAAGTAAACATAAAATTTACATCCAACGGATCATTCGAAGAGGTTAACCGCTGGCCCGACCTGCAGTATGAGTACGGTCAGGGTTTAGATGGTGCATCCTATTATTCGTATGGGGCAAGTGCCGATGGGGCAAGTACCAGTGGAACCAGTTCTGCATACGGTCCGCGTTTTGATGGACAGCTGTTCTTCCAGTATGATCCGGTTACACAAACGGTAGGCAAAACCAGAACACCCTGGGTACCTTATAAAAATCAGATCAGGGATTTCTTCAGTACCGGCGAAAATTTAACCAACTCTTTGAGTCTGGATGGCAGATATAAAAATACAACTGCCCGTTTTTCGATCACCAATCAGAACAATACCTGGATTATTCCCAACACAGGGGTAGAGCGTACCACTATTACCCTATCAACCAATACCGACGTTACCAAAAAACTAAAAATTACAACCAAGGTTAATTATGGTAACAGATTTAGCGATAACCTGCCGGGCGCGGGTTATGGTAACCAATCTTTGATGTACTGGTTCATTTTCTGGCAACCAAACGCCAGCCTGGATATGATCAAAAATTATTGGGCACTTGGTAAAGAAAACTTATCCATCAAATACCCATTTAGTTCTTTTCCCGAAAATCCTTACGCCGTAGTCGACGAGTTTATCAATAAAACCAGACGTAATAACGTCACGGCAAATATTCAGGCCAGTTATCAGTTTAATAAAGAGTTAAGCCTTTTGCTGAGATCAAGCATCGATTATTCTGAAGAGAGACGTGCACAGGAACGTCCGTACGATGCTGGAAGCCGCCTGCCACAAGGCTCGGTACGTAAACAGCACATCAATGCACAGGAAACCAATATCGATTTCCTGTTAAGGTATGATAAAAAGATAACCAAGGATTTCAGCATCAATGCCACATTGGGCGGAAGTGAGTTAAGGAACAAGTACAATAAATCGGATCTGCGTGCTGATGGTCTGGCGATCCCAAACATATACGAACTGGATAACAATTTATATCCATTGATTTCCATTCCCGATACCAGTAGATACAGGATCAATAGTTTTTACGGGGTTTTATCAACCAACTATAAAAACTATTTTTATGTAGAACTCACCGGCCGTAAAGATTGGAGCAGTGTATTGGCAACCGCTACCAGAAAAGATAACGTTGGGTTTTTCTATCCGGCAATCAGTTCAAGTTTTGTCCTGTCAGAGTTTTTTAAACTGCCGAAGGTAATCAGCTTTGCCAAACTTAGGGCTTCTGTCTCGCAAGTGGGTAGCGGTGGCACAACACCTTATCGCACGGCCTATACCTATTCATTGGCTGCAAACGGCACCTATCCCGATAGTTCACTGGTAAACCCAACTATTTTGCCAAACGAGAATTTGAAACCGCTTAAAACAACTACTTATGAGGTGGGTACTGAGATCAGTTTATTCAAGGGAAGGTTAGGCCTTGACGTAGCCGTTTATGCCGGAAATACCAAAAATCAGATTTTAACCAGGATCGTCGACCGCTCTTCGGGCTATAACCAGGCTCTCATCAATGCCGGACAGGTAAATAACACGGGTGTGGAGATCGCACTGAACGGAACGCCAATCACCACAAAAGGTGGTTTTAAATGGACGGTAAACGCAACATTCGCTTCTAACTCAAATGTAATTAAAGCCCTGACCGATAGTTCGATTATCCTGAGGACAGGCCCTGTTGCAGGTGGGCAGATTGTTGCTAAAGTTGGCGGCAGTATGGGCGATTTATATGGCAGGGGCTATGTACGCGATCCTCAGGGGAATGTGGTGTACGATGCCACTACAGGTTTTGCGAAGATTACCAACGATGTGGTTTACCTGGGCAATACCATGGCCAAATACAAATTCAGTATCGGAAGTACCTTTGCGTATAGAAACCTGAGTTTAAATGTACTTTTTGATGCACAGGTTGGTGCGGTTGCGCACTCTTTGCTGAACTACAAAATGGTTGAACAGGGTAAGCTCACCAGTACTTTGCCAGGTAGGTATAACGGTATCGTGGGCGAAGGAGTAGTGCAGCTGGCGGATGGCTCGTATGTAAAAAACACCACCGTTGCTTACGATATAGATGAATATTACCGTTCGCACATGGGTGCCGATAATGCAGAGGGCAGCACCTTCAGTACCGATTTTATCAAATTCAGGGAAGCCGCTTTAAACTATAAGTTCAATCCACGCTTTGTTAAAAAACTGGGTCTTTCTTCAGTAACCTTTGGAATTTACGGCCGTAACCTTTTCATCTGGTCGCCGTGGCCAATGTTCGATCCCGAATTTGGAACACTTAGCGGTTCTGATATCGTTACCGGGTTTGAGATCGGTCAGTTTCCTTCAACAAGAACCTTTGGTTTCAATTTATCAATAGGCATATAATCTTTTAAAAAATGAAAAAGAACCTATATACAATTATCGGCATTTTGATGCTGTCAATTACAACGCTTTCTTCATGTGATAAAAATTTTGAGGAGGTCAATATCGACCCGATCAATATCATCAAAACAACACCGGATAAACTGCTGGCCCCTGCTTTGGTAAATACCCTTACAGCCGGCATGACCCGTAACCGTAACTTCAATAACGAACTGATGCAAGTTACCGTAAGCATAAGTGATGGGGATGGAACAGTATTCAGATACGAATACAGGAGTACCTTTTCTGATTATTTATGGAACGCATGGTATGTTCAGCTGACCAATTTTAAAGATCTTTACAAGCTGGCGGGGCAACCCGAAACAGCCAATAAATCCTATCAGGGTATTTCATTGGTCTGCCAGTCGTGGGTGTATTCCATGTTATCGGATACCTATGGCGATATCCCTTATTTTAATTCCAATCAGGGCAGTACCGGTATTTTAGAAGCCCATTTTGATAAACAGAAGGATATTTATCTGGATATGTTCAAACAGCTTGAAGCGGCCAATACCCTATTAAGCGCAGGAACAGCGATTACCCCATCAAGCGATCCGGTATTTAAAGGCGACATTGCCAAGTGGCGCAGGTTCTGCAACTCTTTATATTTGAGATTACTGCTCCGCGTGTCGGGAAAATCTGAAATCTCTGCACAGGTAATCGCGAAAATTAAAGAAATTGTGGATACCAACCCGACCGCTTATCCTACGATGACCAAAAACAGCGAATCGGCCACTTTAACCTGGACAGGTTTAACCGGAACAGATCCTTTTGTTAATCCGTATGTAAACGGTGTAAGGGTGCAGGATTTCAGGTCTCCGGCCATCGGGAGCTTTTTTATTGAGCATTTAAGAGATTGGGCCGACCCCAGGATTGACGCAAATGCACCAAATGGAGATGGCGGTGTAAACAGGTTAGGGATTGCCCAGGGATCGCAGGGTTATTCAGGTGTGCCAAGTGGTTATGCCGTAGGGGCCGGCGTAGTAAAACAGGCTTATTTTTATTCCTACGACCAGGCATTGGGAAGCGGTACCTATGGAGCGAAATCGCTTCAGCAATCGGCCAAAACCGGGATATTGATGAACTATGCAGAGCTTCAGTTTATTTTGGCCGAAGCTGCGGTAAAAGGCTGGATCAATGGATCTGCGGCCGACTACTATCATGCAGGTATCGCCAATGCCATTAATTACTGGGTTCCGGCATTTACGACTTCAACCTCATCGGATGCTTTTAGCAAATATGTTACAGGGGCCGATATCGATTGGGACAATACACAATCTACCGAGGGTAAAATGGAGCAGATCCACCTGCAGAAATACTTCTCGCTGTTTCTTGTCGATATGCAACAGTGGTTCGAGTACCGCCGTACCGGACATCCGGTCTTACCAAAAGGAGCGGGTTTGAGAAATGGCGGTGTAATGCCGGCGCGGATGACCTATCCGGTATATGTGCAGTCTGCAAATCCAACAAGTTACCAATTGGCGGTAGCGGCTCAGGGAGCCGATGCGATCAATACAAATGTGTGGTGGCAAAAACCATAACCAGTAACCATTAAAATGATAAAGATGAAAAAGATAATATTTTACAGTATAGTTTTCCTTTCAATGTCGCTGGCATGGTTAGGATGCAAAAAGTCTAATTATCCGGGCGGTGTGATAGGAGACTATGTGCCCCTGTATGATTTAAGAAACTTATATAAAGGTACTGATGTTACCCTGAACGATGAGAACATGTTCGGTTCGGGCAGTGTTACCGGTGTGGTCATTTCAGACCACTCTGGTAATAATTTACCTGCAGGTTTGCTCATTATCCAGGATAGGCGCCGTTTAGGTTTGATCAGGGGTATTTCCATTCCAATCGGCCCTGATGCGGCAAAATATGTTCCAGGAGATTCTGTTGGCATAAAAGTAGTTGG
>Ga0163161_10000288_pt1 | contig 44010 bp, 28 predicted proteins | sample S45metaG_FD_129847 | JGI IMG/M metagenome (GOLD analysis project Ga0163161, IMG submission 129847) | Switchgrass rhizosphere microbial communities from Kellogg Biological Station, Michigan, USA - S4-5 metaG | ecosystem: Host-associated > Plants > Roots > Rhizosphere > Soil | place: USA... | reverse complement strand
ATTTGGCCTCGGCGTCTATTGCTGCTTTTCCTTTTGCGCTGATCGCGGTTACGGCGGGATTTTCTATCCCGTCTATGATTACATTAGAAAGATTAATCAGGATATAATTCCTGTTCCACATATAAGCTGCTGCTCCATCTGTAGCGGTTAACTGTGTATAATCGTAATAAGGAACTTCAACGCCCTGCTGGTTTGTTGTTGCATTGGCCACATCGGTACCCACTTGCCAAACACTTGGCCAGCCTTGCTGATCGGCATAAGAATAAATGGTGCTTACATGATTGTATAGCCCCACTAAGGAGGCTTCAAAGCCTAGCGAATCATTTAAAGTAATGGGTGTATAACTCGAATAAGGTTTTTCATCCAGGAAAGCTTTCTTGCAGGAAGAATAAAACATTAATGCAACTGCAAGAAAAGAAAACAGTATATATTTTAATTTTTTCATGATCTTTTTTTTTTAGAGATAATTATTTTAAAGAAATATTTGCTCCAAACACAAAAGAGCGTGTTAAAGGATAATTATTGGCCCATTCTCCTGATCCGCGGGGCGCGTAATCATTTTCAGGGTCCCATCCTATCCAATCGGTAAAGGTGTACAGGTTTCTACCGCTGGCGTAAAGGGTTAAACTGCCCAGGTGTAGTTTTTCCATCATTTTTGGAGAGAAAACATAACTTACCGTTACATCTTTTATCCGGGTATAACTTGCATTTGATGCATATCCATAGCCTCTGGTATTGTTATAAGACAATGCCGGCCGTGTGGTACTTGGATTACTTGCCGTCCAATAACCAATTTCAGCAGGTGTATTTCTTCTACCGGTTTCATCACCATAATTTAAATCGGTATTGTTTCTGGTGATACCTTGTGCTGTTTGGATAAATACGCTTAGGTTCCAGTTTTTATAGTGAAAAGTATTAGTTAAACCTCCGGTCCATTTTGGGGCACGCTGACCAATGATTTCACGGTCTTTATCTGCGGTGATTACTCCATCACCATTAAGATCCGCAAATTTTAAGTCGCCAGGTTTTGCTCCGGGATCTTGTTTTGAAGCATCTTCACCAGTTTGCCAAACACCCGTCATTCTGTAATCATAAACTACATTGATCGGCTGCCCAATAAACCATCTGTTCCCTAAATCATCTTTTCCATCTCCGTACAGATCAACGATCTTATTTTTGTTCGCACTGAAATTGGCAGAAGTTTCCCATCTAAAATCACCTTTGGCAATGTTTTTAGTATTAAGGGTTAACTCAATACCCTTATTTTCAACTTTACCCAGGTTATCGAGGATTCTCGAATAACCCGTTATAATCGGCAAACTTCTGTTTAACAATAAATCTTTGGTTTTACCACTGTATACATCTATTGTACCATTCACACGATCGCCCAACAAGGAGAAATCGACACCTAAGTTGGCCGTGGTGGTACTTTCCCAGTGGAGGTTGGCATTTCCTAAATTACTTGGGGCAACGCCAATGGTGCTTAAACCGTTAAATGGCGAACGCAATGCACCTTCTGTAGTAATGGTTTGATATACACTAACAGCCTCATTCCCCGTTTTACCATAAGAACCTCGTAACTTCAGGTTATTTACAAATGAAATATTTTTCATAAAGTTTTCTCTGCTGATGTTCCATCCCGCGGCTACTGAAGGGAAAATACCATATTTGGTGGTATTGGCACCGAATACGGATGATCCATCGCGCCTTGCGGTTGCAGTAAATAAATAACGGCTGTCGTACGAATAGTTAACCCTTACCATTTGCGAATTTAAGCGATACTGATCAGCATAAGAATCGCTGGTTTGTGTTGCTCCTGCACTTAATTTATTGTAAGAAAGTTCATCATTCACGAATCCTACAGCTCCAGCGGTTGTATTGGTATATTTCCTTTGTTGGGCACTGTATAAACCAGTAAAATCGAAATGATGTTTCTGAATATCTTTTGTATAGGTTAACAGGTTTTCGATGGTGTAACTATTGGTTTGCGCATAAAAGGTTCTTGCAGTGCCCAGCATATCATTGGCCTTTCTACCGGTATATCCCGCGGTATTTTCAGGAAAGAAAGTATAACCCCCATTTAAACGGTATTTCAAACCCTTTAAAACTCCTGAGAATTTAACTTCCGCATAACCGTTTCCGTTAAGATTGGTACTTCTGCTGATACGATCAGTGACTAAACCCAGTAAAGGATTGGTATATAGCTGTTCAGGATCCATTGGGTAAATTTTATACTCCCCTTTATCATTGTAAACAGGTGCATAAGGACTCATTGCCGTAGCAAAAAGTAAATTTGCCCTGCCCCCGTCGTAATTGTTTCCGGTAAAGAATAATGATGTACCCACGGTTAAATAATTGGTAATGTTAACATCCAAATTAGACCTTAAACTTGTTCTGTTATATTGATAGCCTTTTATAGGTCCTTTTTGATCTAAATATCCAGCTGAAATAAAATATTTAACATCTGGGCTGCCACCTGAAATACTTAAATTATGGTCCTGCATCACACCAGTTTGTGTAACTTCTTTTACCCAATCGGTAGTTACGCCTGCATTGTAATTAACCAGTTCGCCAAAATTCGGAACCGGGCTAGTTTGTGTTTGACCCGTTTGCTTTAAATAATCGGCATATTTTTGAAGATACTCAGCGCCCGATCTTGGCTCTAGAATATGTGCAATGTTTTCTACGCCTGCATAAGCATTATACCTGATGCTGGGTTTGCCTGTGTTTCCTCGTTTGGTGGTAACGAGTATAACACCATTAGACCCATTAGTACCATAAATAGCGGTAGATGATGCATCTTTTAAAATCTCTACCGAGGCAATATCGTTAGGATTGATATCGTTAAGTGATCCGCCTGTTTTGCTCAATGGCACTCCATCTACCACAACAAACGGACCCGTACCTGCTGTGATCGAATTTTGACCACGGATAGATGCTGCTGGCTGGCTGCCCGGCACTGACGAGCCGCTGGTAATATTTACCCCGGCTACAGCCCCCTGAATGGCTTGTAAAACATTGGTAACGGGAAGTTGCGACAAACGTTCTTTTGGAACAGATGCCACTGCACCGGTAATATCAGAACGTTTTTGCGTACCATAACCAACCACCACTACATCTTCTAAGTTTTTACCTATATCGTTGGCAAGAGTAATAATCAGTTGGGTTTGGTTACTGATCAAAACTGTATTGGTTACATAACCAATAAAAGTAACAACCAAACTTTCCCCTTTTTGGGCCGATATTTTAAAATTCCCATTGTTATCACTGGCAACAACCTGAGTTGTTCCTTTAACACTAATGGAAGCGCCTGGAATAGGATTGCCCTGGCTGTCTTTTACTTTTCCTGAAATGGAAATTTGAGCATTTGTTTGCGCCATGGCATTTTTTGATTTACCTAATGATAAGATTAGAGCAAACAAAAATATGACTGCACACTTAGATGTGACTAGTAGTTTTCTTTTCATTTTTTTGGTTATTTGGTTAGTTAATATTGAATCACTCTTGAAGATTCAAAATGGCATGTAGAAAAATATCTGCTAGATACTAATCCGACCGGATGTGTAAATTATACATGAATAAGGATGATTGATTACAACAAATTAACCACATAAAAACCCGATGATTGAGGGGCAATACGGTAATAAATAGGGGTTAAATTGTTATTTTTAGTTAAATTTTAGCCTTTAACCCCTGTTTTTGAAATTTTTAAACGTTTATTCTACGTTTATTTTTTTGTTGTGTTTAAGATTGGCTGATCGATCGCCTTTAAAACATTTTGATCAGGTTTGATCAGTTCTAAAACGGAAATATCATTTTTTCCTTTTTTTAACCATTCTTGAGGAACATATAAGGTTTGTTGCGGACCAATTGCCCAGTACTTTCCTAAGTTGTGGCCGTTAACCCAAACCACTCCTTTGCCCCAATCGCTCATGTCTAAATAGGTATCGGCAACAGTTGCAATCTGAAAAGATCCTTTTTGTAAAGTCGGCCCGTTTCCTTTTGCATTTGATGGTGTGGCAACGGTAATTCGATCATTGTTAAAGGGGAAGCCATACATCGACCAGTTTTTAATCTTACTCCCGGCGAAGCTTACCTGTTCGGTAATTCCTTTTTTGTTTTCCAATAAATACTTACCAAAATTTATCCTGCCCATATTTTCGACAAAAATATCAAGCTGTATATCTCCGGCTGGAAGATCTATCGCCAAGGTGTTCTGGTTAAGCCTGCGGTCTAAAATCCCCGCCCTTTTCCGATTGATAAAAATCAGCGCATAATCCCGAAGTTGTTTTATCTGCAACTCACCTTTTTTTCCTCCCTTAATGGTAGTACGGTATAATACATAACCATAATCCTGGCGAAGATCTTCGAAGGTTAGCGGATTAATGTTTTTAACCACTCTTGGAAGTGCATTAAACAGGGCTACTTTGCTGGTCAATTTAAAAGGTGCTATAACAATGCTTGGTTTAGCGGCGGGAATTGGAGGTAAACTTTGCCCTACCGGAAGATATTTTTCAATCACACCTCTGAAAGCCCTGAATTTTTCGGTTGCGTTGCCTGCTTCATTTAGAGGTGCATCATAATCATAGCTGCTCGTTTGTGGCTCGTAAGGAGAAATATCTTTATAATTGGCTCCATTCATAAAATCGCGGGTGGTACCGCCGTGAAACATGTACATGTTGATGGACATCCCCGCGGCCAAAACTGAATCTAATTTTCCGGTGTACTGTGAAGCAGGAACCGTATGGTGTGCTGTTCCCCACCAATCAAACCATGCCGGATACCATTCTGCAATAAAATATGGCCCTTTACCGTTGTGGTTCTCATTTACCAACTGTTTGATTTTTGCAGGATTATCGACTCCGTTCACGGCTGGCAGTAAACCTGCCAAATGTCCGTCTTTAACATCTGCCGCAGGATCGCAGGTATATAATAGTCCATCAAAACCAGCTTCGATAAACATTTTTCTGTTCACATCTAAGTAGTTTTTATCTGCAGCATAAGAACCGTATTCGTTTTCTACCTGTACCATGATGATGTTACCCCCATGGTTGATCTGCAGGGGCGCTAGTTGTTTGCCTACCTCCAGGATATATTTTTTATACTCATCCAGGTATTGTTTTTCTGTACTTCTGACTACAAGGCCTTTTTCGGTTTGTAACCAGTATGGATAGCCGCCAAATTCCCATTCGGCACAAACGTAAGGACTTGGCCTTAAGATGACCCAAAGCCCCTCCTGCTGCGCAATTCTCACGAATTCGGCGATATTATTATTGCCAGAAAAATCAAATTTACCTTTTTGTGGTTCGTGCAAATTCCAGAAAACATAAGTACCAATGGTATTTAGTCCCATGGCTTTGGCCATTTTCATCCTGGCACGCCAGGCCTCTTTTGGAACGCGCGGATAATGGAGTTCTCCGGAAATAATCTGAAAAGGTTTGTCATCCAACAGGAAATTATGATCTCCTAATTTAAAGCTGTGTTTGGCTTGCTGCCCAAATGCCGATAGGGAGAAACATATCGCCGCCAGCCATACTAATCGTGTTTTCATTTTTAACTTTTTTTGAGATGATTGGAATTTTCAGGCAAAAGGAATCCCTTTTGCGCATTTATGCGCAATCCATCATCGGGGTTTATATAAAATCGTGGTTTTTCTTCTACTTTTTAAACACGTTCAGATCCCATTCGTCTGTCCAGTTTATCGAAATCTTATCATTCTCGAATTTGATCGGCAACCACAAGTAGCGACCATCAATCGCATTTTTGGGTTCCCATTTATCAGCCATAAAAATGAACTGACCTTTTTTTCCCGGGGCAGGCAAAACATGTGTACTTTGGCCGCCGTAGGTTAATTTAGCCCCTTCACCCTGACAAGGGTTCCCCATGTATGTCCAGGGGCCCCAGATGGAATTTGATTTGAACCATCTTGCCGGATTTGGTGCCCAACCGGTACAACCTGAGCCAATCATATAATAAACTCCATTCTTCTTGAATAAAGCCGGTGCTTCTGTTTGTTGTCCGACGTAAATACGGATGAATTTTCCGGTATGCCCTAAATAATCGGGCGTTAATTCGGCTAAATGCAGCGTAAAATTTTCTTCAGAAGAAAATACATGGTAAGCTTTTCCATCATCATCTACAAAAACGGTCATATCTCTTGCCATCTGTCCGCCGGCTAAGTCTCTACAGAAAAAACCATCACTTTTATTGGCCGGTTTTTCACAGTTCACCTGATCTTGCTCAGGTGTTCCCTCAGTATAAAAAGGCATTTTACCGGCATTTGGACGATAACTTTTGATAAAAGTGTATGGTCCGGTTGGGCGATCGGCCACTGCAACGCCCGATCGTGCTGCTGCATAACCTTTACCCAAAAGCTCCAGGTGAAACCACATTACAAACTTTTTGGTTTTCTTGTTGTATACCACTTTCGGGCGTTCCAGGATGGAACCCCTGGCGATATCACTTTTTAAATCTTCGGAAACCGGAAGCGCAATGCCCTCATCTTTCCAGTTGTATAAATCTTTTGACGAATAGCAATGCACGCCAACCTGTGCACTATTTCCTTTTTCACCTGCTATTTTATGTTCCCCGAACCAGTAATAGCTTCCTTTATACTCCACAATACCACCTCCATGTGCGTTAATATGAACACCTTTATCATCCTTCCAAATTTTACCCGGGTTAAAAGAAGTGTATGCCTGCTGTGCCGAAACGTAGCTGTTTAGCAGTAAACTAAAGGCGATAAATCCTAAAACAAAACTGATTCTCTTGTTCATCATTTTAATCAATAATTTTTAAAGTTATAAAGACGGTAATTTAACCAACTATTTATTTATACAGGAATCTGTACGCTCATTTATTTCAAACTTGCACTATGGTCGTTTTCGAAATTTTCGCCGCTCCAGATCTTTTGTGCACTCCATTTCTCTGCCGGATTTGCCCAAAAAGGATCGGTTTCTGATAGTCCTAATGGTAAAAAGATATTGGAAGCGATATAAGGACTACCCTGGTTATTGTAAAAATCACCAAGATTGGGCTGATCGCCATACAAGCCAATGGTTAACCAACCGTTTTTATAAGTAGTAGGGCTCTCTAAAGTTTTTCTGATTACAGCGGTTAAGGCACAGCGTACCTGAGCAGGACTCAACTGTTTTGGCAACGCATTTCTCAAGGCCATATCCGCGAGATGGTGAAATGCAGCACCGCGATAAATAATAGAGCGGCCCGTTGCAGGATAAGTTCCATCAGCATTGATCAATCTTTCCTGAATAATGGCATAACGTTCGTTACGCTTTTTAATCTTCTCAAACATGTCTTTATAACTGTTCGTTTTTGTGCCGATGATATTCGATAAAGTTGCCAAATAAGGATGGATCACATAACTGTTGTAATAATCAAAAGCGAAAGAGGTTCCATCGGTATACATGCCATCTCCAGTGTACCATTGTTCCATTTGCTGTAGTGCATAATCAACACGCATTGGATCCCAGCTATAACCGAATTTAGCCAGAAAAGCTTCATTCATTGCCGAAAACAATAACCAGTTCGAAAAAACAGGTTTGAATCTTCTGGTTGTAACAATAGATTGCATCATCAGTTCCTGATTTTTCTTATCAAGGTTTTCCCACAACCACGGTGCACGCACCAAGGCAAGCGCTACATAAGAAGCATCTACCAGCTGCTGTCCACCGATATCAAAATTCATGAAATCTTTCGCGTTAGAGTCCAGTGCATTTTTTAGCCCCTGGATCGCCCATTCGCGATACTGTTTCCGCAAGGCCACCTCTTCTGCCGAACCGCCTTCTAACTGTAACCATGGGGCAATTCCACTTAATACCCTGCCTAAAACCTCTACATATTGTACTTTAATGCGGTGTTCTTTGTTGTCGATATGGATAGACGTCACTTTTGGCATGGCAATTTTTAAACTGTCCTTAGCCAGGTTATACAAAACGGGCTTCACCATTTTATCCATTTGTTGCAACCAAAACTGTCTATCGGTTAAAACAATGTTTTTAGTCCTCCCGGTTTTCTTTTGGGCAAATGCAGTCCCACCAATCAAAACAATCAGTAGTCCTGTAATGCAAATATGCTTTAGTTTCATTTTTTGTTTAAAAATTTAGTTCTGATTTGATAAATAGCGGTACATTTCGCATCCCGCCAATAAGAATGCACCAACGCCAAAATTAGCCGTAGAGTTTACATCAACCACCTGGCCCGGAATGGCTTTCTCTCCTATTGGTTGTACATAGCCAATTTTCCCGTTGGGCTGTAATGCAGTTTTAGTCAAATATTTCCAGGCTTTTTGAGCCGGTGGTAAGTATGTTTTTTTCTTTAAATACCCATTATTGATCCCCCATAACAAACCATAGGTAAAAAAAGCTGTACCGCTGGTTTCTGGTCCCGGGGCATGTTGCGCATCAAGAATACTTCTGGTCCAATATCCTTCTGCCTGTTGACTTTTAATAATTGCCCGAGCCATATTTTTATATTTGGTGATATATTCGTTTCTATGTGGATCGTTAACAGGCAAATCTTTTAAAACCTTTGCCAAACCTGCAAATACCCAACCATCACCTCTTGCCCAAAAATCTTTTTTACCATTGGCAGTCTTGTGTTTCGGGTAAACGTACTTAGCATCGCGATAATACAGCTTTTCCTTTTTGTCGTACATGATGCTATTAGCGTACATAAAATATTCATGCAGCTTATCCAGGTATGTTTGATCGCCGGTCACTTTATAAAGTTTGGTCATCACGGGCATTACCATGTACAAACCATCGGCCCACCACCAGTAATCGTTATTAGTGGTACTTATCTCATATTGCATTACTTCTTTAACTCTTTCAATTTTAAATATCTCGGGTTTTAAGTGGTACAAATCGATGTATGTTTGAAAGCAGATCTGCCAGTCGCCAAACAGTACATATTCATCTGTTTCGCCGTATTTATATTTCCAATTGGATTTATCTGTCGATTTTGCGCCCATCCATTTGTTGTATTCTGCCCAATCTTCTGAATATTTGCGGTAAGCCTCGTTTTTGGTGATTTCGTAAGCTTCCATATTTCCGGTGTGATAAGCAGCATGATCCCAAAAGGCACGCACATCAGGTTTATTGTTGCTTTGCCAATAGGTATTTGCACGGTTGATCATCTCCAATACCTCCTCTTTCGAAACAACGTTTTGCGCTTTTACCACAATGCCGTTAAAAAACAGGAGTAAGAAAAGTGCTTTATATAATTTTAAATTCATCATTGTATTGGTTTAATGCCATTCACGGTTGGAATTACAGGCTTAATGCTTCCATCGGCATTAAATTCCATTTTATCGATGCAAACTTCACGGTTATAACCTGCTGCCTCCCCCATCGAAATGCCTTTTGGCCGGGTAAAACGATGATAAACCATATACCATTCGTCTTTCCCGTTAACTTTAATCACACTGTTATGGCCTGTTCCGTAAATGCCCTGAGCAGCGTCCTTCGCCAAGATGAGATTATTTTCAGGAATTGTTATTTTGCCAATAGGTGAATCAGAAAAGCCATAGCGCACCCTGTAATTTTCACTTCGGGTATCATCTTCCGACCATAAGAAGTAATACTTTTCATTTCGATAAAAAACTTCAGTGCCTTCTCTAAAATCCTTGTTCGGTGTAATGATTTTAATGGCACTGGTATCAATCGAAAGCATATCCTTGTTTAAGGGCGCTACCGCCATATAACCATTGCCCCAGTAGAGATAACTTTTATTGGTTTTTGGATCATTAAATACATCCGGATCAATCTCCTGTCCGCCTTTAACTCCCCTTGGTTTACCCGAAATTAACGGCTTGCCGCTATCTGTAAACGGACCCGCGGGATCGTTGGCAACCGCAACGCCTATTTTCTGGCCAGCGGTGAAATAATAAAAATATTGATACGCTCCATTTACTTTCTTTTCGATAATGGTTGGCGCCCAGGCATTCTTTTTCGACCATGAAACGTCTTTTTCAAGATCCAATATCTTACCTTCATCTTTCCAGTTCACCAGATCGGTCGACGAAAAACTTTTAAAATAGGTACCACTCCAATTGTTAAAGCCATCGCTGGTTGGGTAGATATAATATTTATCCGTTTTATTGGAATATAAAACCTCAGGATCGGCATAATACCCTTTTAAAGCAGGATTATTGGCTACGGTAACACTTATCTTGTACGTTTTAGGCTGTTGATTGGGAATACTGACTTTAATTTTTAGCGGGCCTTTTGCAAAATCAAGTTTACCCTTTGGCGCAATGCTGATCTGGTTAAAATCATTGAACTGGGGATCGAAAGCTTTTAAATTGGTTCCGTAGGTTACGGGCAGATCAACTTTCTGGTTTACACTGTCTAGAACAATATTATTTTGATTGATCGATTTACTCAGCGGGTTTTGTAAAACAGATTCAACACTATACCACTGGCTTAACAGACGGTTTAATTCCTCTTGTTTAATGGGCAGAACCGTTCCATGCCTGGGGTGAAAATCCATTGTAATATCCTTATCCACTATACTAAAATTCTCCAGATCCTTACTTTTTGTAAATTGATAGCGACCTTTCATGTATACATCATACATCAGGATATATTCATCACTATGATTTAGCTTGAAAACGCCAGCCCCTTCTACTGCTTCTTTGGTTTGTTGCAAATATTTGTCTTGTAAGACATAACCACTGTTTAGCTGATCTGAAACCGCTTTTTTAATGCCGTTGCCATTTCCTTCAGTTTTAAAAAACAGATTGTATTTTCCATTACTATAAATAATGTCGCCATCGATACAAGAGCCATTGGTCGGGCTAAGAAAAAGTTGTTTAGGTGCCGTCTCAAGATCGGTAAAATCGGCGTTGGCGTATGCATAATAGATTTTATCGGGTGCATTGCCATGTTTCATCGACCAGTAGACCATGTATTTCTTTGTGGTTTTATCGTAAATGGTTTGCGGGGCCCAAACACGCAACAGATTTTCATTATTTGGGAAACGTTTCTGAATATTCACAACTGCAGATGTCCAGTGGATCAGATCCTTTGATTTCAACAAGACCATGGCCCTGTTAGAGTCCCAGCCATTTGCCGAAACCATATCAGTTGCCACCATATAAAAGGTTTTGCCATCTTCACCACGCAAAATATGTGGATCGCGCACGCCTCCTGTACTGCTGATTTTTTCGGAGGAAATAATTGGGTTATTGTTATTTAAAGCTTTATAATGATAACCATCAGTGCTCACGGCAAAACGGATGGCCTCTTCTGCCTTATTATTTCCGGTAAAATAAGCAAATAAATAAGCTGTATTTCCTGTAGCGGTTTTAGCCGTTTTTTTGTTTTGTGCCTGTACCAGGTTTATGGAGACCAGGAACAAAGCTACCAGCAGAGCGCATTTATATTTTATTAAGGGATGTTTCATTTTAAAGTTATTTCCTATTGATTAGGTTTCCAATCCAATACCTGTACTTTGGTGGGTGCCTGGTCGGCTTTTCCTTCGCCGTCTATCTGGGTAACATTCTGTAAAAACAGACTCAGCATTTTTTTAGTTTTCCAAAGTTCGGTATCGTACGTAGGTTCCCATTCGCCAATGCTGGTTTCGGTAAGGTCTTTAATAGTCCAGTTTTCAGAACCAAGCTCATCATTTAAAGCAATGGATACTTTGCTTCCCCGTTCAGCATCTCTAAACAGCATACCCGCGGCATAGTGTGTTCCGTTTGGCCAGGCAACAATCTGTGGCCGGGAAATCGGAATCCTTTTGGTACCGGTACCACTCAAACTAAAAGTGGTTTTTCTAAAATTCAGATTGCTCACCTTCCAGCGATCACCTGTTTTAAAAACCAGGTGATATTGTGGTACACTTTCGTTCGCATCATGCCAGTATCCCGCAATAAATACATTGCCTTTTGCATCGGCAAACATCGAGGTCTGGTTAATCAGTTCACTTTTCTGCGGAATTCTAAGTGCATATTCGGCATTCGCCTCCGTAATGGGAAGCGGATATTTTTCTCCTGTAGATTTTAACCAGGTTAAACCACCATCGGTAGATTTTGCATAACATAAATCGTGGTTGCTGGCCACATCAGGACTTTCGCGCCAAACCCATGATAAATGAATGGTTCCAACCTGATCTACTGCAACCTGCCAATACGCATTTCGTTCCCCTTCTCCATCGATCATCCCATCTTGTACCCTTGTCCATCTTTGAGTATGCAAACTATAACGGTTAATCATCAGGTTTCCATTGCCTGAACCACCATCGCGGTAAAAAAACAACAGATCTCCATTGGCCAGTTTGTAAAACTCAGGATAACTCACCTTATTTTCTTTTGCCGAAAGCATGACCTGTTTATTGCCTAAAGTTAATGAACCTGCTGAAACCGATCGAGCATAGTTTAAATTGTTATTGTGCTGCCCCCAGGCGATATGTATAAAGCCATTGCCATCTACCATAATACTGATCGATTTGTGGGCATCACTAGCATCTCCTTTATAGGCGCTGGCTTGCACCGTCCACCGGAGTGAGCCAGTTTTTCGTTTTGCTAATACCACATTTTGTTCATTATCATAATAAGCCGCATATTGCATGCTTTTAAAAGTGACTAAAGAATTTTTACGAAAAATAACGGTGTTTACAGAGTTATTGGCCCATCCGTTACTGGCAATGGTACTCAACTTTGTCTCTTGTGCAATACACATCAGGCTTATCCCTGTGAATCCACAAACTAAAAATATACATTTATTAAGGGATGGATACATGCTACAATTTATGCTGCTCAATTTCTTACATTTGGTATGGTCGAAGTACCGAAATTTTTAAGCTTTGCACAGGGGGCTAAATCATACTTTGCAGGGGGCGTTTTAAGATAAATACCTCTTAAAGTATAAAATAGCGTAACTTTTATGTGGTGGCATTAATATTATAGTACTTATGAAAACTTTTCCGGTGTTTTTTTATAAATTCTGATGGTGTCAATTTAAAGAGCTTCTGAAATTGCTCTCTAAAATATTTACTATCATTTATCCCTACCCTAAAGGCCGCTTCGTTAATGTTCAAATTGGTATTGATCAGCAACTCGGCAGCTTTCCTTAATCTAATAAAACGGATAAATCCATTAATAGACTGGCCAGAGGTAGCTTTAATCCTTTTGTAGAGATTAGAATGACTCATTCCAAGATCAGACGCCAATGTTTTTACGTTAAAACTGTCTTCCATCAAGTTTTCTTCAATTAGTGTTATACATTTTTGCAGAAAACCTTTATCCTCCTGCGATACTTTGTGGGCGTCGGATTTTAAGGTAATCTCATTATAGAAATAAGATTGAAGATTGGTCCTGTTTTTTATAATACTATTTATTTTCGCCGTAAAAAGCTCCTTATCGAAAGGTTTGGTGATAAAATCATAGGCACCCACTTCAATCCCCTTGAGTTTTACTTCCGGACTTGGATCTCCTGTTAATAGAATTACCGGGATATGGTTCAGTGCAGAATCATCTTTAATCGCTTTACAGAGTTCGATCCCGTTAAGGCCATCCATATTCACATCAGAGATTACGATATCAGGCAAATATTCTTTGCAGAGTTTCAATCCATCGGTACCATTTTCGGCCCTGTAAATTTTAAAGTTTTCCTGAAAAATATGCTTGATATAATCGATAATCTCAGGGTTATCATCAATCACTAAAATCGAATGCAGATCGGAAATTAATAGTTCTAGATTACCCACATTTTCGGTATCGTTGCTTTCTGCTTCTTCCTCTTGCGCAATCAGTTCGTTTACATAAGTGAGTTCATTCTGAAAAACACCACTCTGCTGCAGGTTTGGTTCACCAACCGGAATATCGATCAAAAAGATGGTACCTTTACCCTGGTTAGAACGGAACGATATTTTACCCTTGTGCAGTTCTACAAAGTTTTTAGCTAAATAAAGCCCGATCCCAAATCCCATCTTTAACGATTCGTTCGACATCACCTTATAAAATTTATCAAAAAGTTTCTCACCCACATTTGCCGGAATGCCCGGACCACTATCGCTCACTTCTACCTGTACCCGCATACCCACCATTTTAACACTGAAGTTTACAAAGCCACCTTTAGGGGTAAACTTTAATGCGTTCGAAAGCAGATTGAAGAATACAATTTCAAGTTTGTCTTTATCGGCAAAAATATCCAGTTCTTCCTCATCACAATCAAAAGTATATTCGATGTGGTTTTGTTTCGCCAGGTAATTAAAACAGAGAAAAATCTCATTGGTAAATTTATAAAGATTGATCCTCACAATTTTCAATACATCGTTTTCGCTCTCCGTTTTCCTGAACAATAACAGCTGGTCTACCAGGCTTAATAGTCGCCTCGAGTTGCGATAAACCACATTTAGATCGTTCTTTTCCTGTCCGGCATCTTTTTTAGTGATGATATCTTTAATCGGATTAACGATTAAGGTTAACGGAGTTCTAAGCTCATGCGAAATATTGGTAAAGAAATTCAATTTTTTCTCATTCAAATCCTTCTCACGCTCCATTTTAATATTGGTAATCTCTACTTCATGTTTTAACCTTCTTTGGCGGTTGCGATAGGTTTGAAAAAGATAAAACAAGGATGAGCCTAAAATAATATAAATGGTATAGGCCCACCAGGTGCGATACCACGGCGGCAAAATCCTGATGACGACTACCTTTTCGTTATTGCTCCAGGCGCCTTCGGTATCGGTACTTTTGATGTGCAGTTTATACTGTCCTTCGTTTAACCTCGAATAATAGGATGTAGTTAATTTGTTTACATAGTTCCAGTCGCGATCCCAGCCTTCGAGGTAATAAGCATAAGAAATCTGATCCTGAAACGAAAATTCGATGGCCGCATAATCAACCGAAATTACAGCGGCGCTAAAGGGAATTTCGATCCGCGCTAAATTGACTACCGATATGTTTTTATAGCCCGAATCCTGATCGAGGGAAATATTGTTGATCCTAAAATCGGTCAGCACCATTTTAGGGATACGTTTGTTCTTTTTGATACTATCAGGAGAAAACAGGTTGAAACCGCCGATTCCACCGAACAGAAAATTACCGTTGCTGAGTTTTAATGCTGCGTTGTAATTAAACTGGTTACTCTGTAAACCATCGGTAGCGTAGTAATTTTTAAAAGTATGGTGGCTAACATCAAATTTCGATAAACCGTTATAGGTACTGCACCATAAATCCCCGCGTCCATCCTGAAGGATATTGAGTACAGAATTGCTGGGCAGTCCGTCGCTCTGGATATACCGCTTTATTTTTTTAGTATCCGGATCAAAAAGCAATAGGCCACCGCCTTCTGTTCCTATCCATATCTTATGGTTAAAATCTTCCTGAATGGCCCTGATGGCAAAATTGATCTTCGTGTATTCGTGTTTCTTATTTACCGGATCGATTTTAATCAATTCGGTATAATTTCCTGCCCACAGTCTTCCTTTCGAATCCTGAAACAGCGTATGGATATCCTTTAAATTATGATCAAAGAGTTCAAATTTATCGGTGTTTTTGTTGTAACGGTATAAGGCGCCTCCCTTTGTAGTACCTACCCAGATATTGTGCTGTTTATCCTGATACAGTTTCCAGATATTGATATCGTCTACACCCTTAAAGGTATTGTAGCAGCTATAGTGAATAAACTTTTTTGTTGTTTTATCGAAACGGTCTATCCCACCACTAAAAGTAGCCACCCAGATATTCCGGTCGGCATCGCTTAAAATGCTGGTTACAAAATTACTGGTTAAAGAGTTTGGCTCGCTGGTTTTGGCATAATTGGTAAAGTTATTCTGTTTCTGGTTCCAAACGCTCAAGCCCCCACCATCAGTTCCAATCCAAATGTTTTTGTTTTCATCTTCACTAAACGAAAGCACAAAGTTGTTAATCAAAGAATTACTTTTTAAGGGATCATGTTTGATCGTACTAAACTGCTCACTCTCCTGATCAATAATGTTTACGCCACCACGTAAGGTGGCAATCCATTTTCTCGATTCCTTGTCCTCATAAACCTGGGCAACAGAATTACTGCTCAACCAAGGCTTTTCCTTTCCTGCAGATAAATAACTGATTTTTTGAGTTTTCGAATCGTAAACCGTTATTCCGCCACCATCCGTCGAAATCCAGAGCTTTTGTTGTTTATCAAACAAAAGGTTCATGATATTCTCATTGCCCAGGTGCTGGTCAAACTTGCTCAGGCTTTCATTGGCTTTATTGAACTGAAAAAGGCCATGCTCGGTTCCGATCCAGAGATTTTGTTTGTCACCTTTTGTAATACTGGTTACCGAGCGCAATGTAGCATTGATCAAACGGAGGCTATTTTTTCCCGCATCGTACCTGCAAAGTCCGATATCTTTAATAAAAACCCAGAGGCTTTGCTGCTCATCAACATATAAAGCTTTTACAGAGAAATCGCTGTTTTTGCCAAAAGGAATACGCTGAGCCAAGCTTTCATCTTGTTTAAGCATAAACAGGCCTTTTTCATCGGTAGCCGCATATACAACGGAAGCGGCGCTAACTGCAATGGCATTAATAGCATAATTTACATCATTCCGCTTTCCTTTTTCTTTGTAACTCAGCTGGTGAAATTTCGAATCGGCGTAATCGTAGTAAGAGATCCCTTTTTGTGTACCTACCCACACCCGGTTTTTGGCATCACCGTTTAACACCGTAATGTGGTTGTTTACCAAAGAATATTCGTCGCCCCAACCGTTTCTAAAGATCTTAAAGTGGTAACCATCGTAACGGTTTAAGCCGTCATACGTACCCATCCACATAAAGCCAAAACGATCTAGGTATAAAGAGTTTACCACATTATTGGACAGCCCGTTTTCTACGCCCAGATACTTAATGGGAATAGCTGATGGCTGGGCAAAACAAATACCTGTGCACATCCATACGAAGAGTATGAGGCACGCGGAAATCTTCTGGATGTGGAACATAGAAAAAACAGTACCGGGGTATACTTGGTATGAAACGAATATACATATTTTCCCAAAACTCAGCTACGCGCCATTCTTAGGATTAAATAGTAAAAATGGTAAGATTTCTTCTACGTTAACCATAACCTTATTGCGGGGTTATCTTGGACACTTTCTTCTTTTTGGCCTGTATTTTAACAATCTCCCCATAGGGTACCACCCCTGCAGAACTGGCCCAATTTTGATAGGCTTTGGTCAACTCATCAACTTTGGCGGGCATAACAGCCGAAAGGTCTTTCAGTTCCGAACGGTCTTTGCTTAAATCGTATAATTGCCATTGAGTAGGTTTCCCGGCGTGGAATTCGCTTACCAGTTTCAAATTACCCGATCTAACGGCGGCATTACCCTCGTGTTCCCAAAAGATGGGCTGCTGATGTACGGCCAGATCTTTACCCTGGATAACAGGTAACAAACTTTTCCCCTGCAATGGAGTGATGATGTTTCCTTTATAACTGGCAGGATATTTTGCCTTGGCCACATCTACAATGGTAGCCATAATATCGGGTAAAAAACCATACTGATCGGTAAACTTGCCCAACGATGTTTTAGGGATAGTTTTTGGCCAGTGTACGATTAGTGGGGTGCTAATTCCGCCCTCATTTACCCAATGTTTATATTTTTTAAAAGGTGTATTGGATGCATTGGCCCACGACTGGCCATAACTGAGCATGTAACCCAATTTGGTACCCAGGTTTTGTGGCAAACCTCCACCAAGTTCGCCCCCTTCGGCACAGGCACCATTATCAGAAAGAAAAAATATTAAAGTATTATCCAGTTCGCCTGAAGCTTCGAGTGTTTTAATCACGCGACCGATATTTTGATCCATCCGATCGATCTGAGCGGCATAAAGTGCCATGCGGTGATCCATCTCGTCCTGTTTTTCGGGCGAAAGTTTATCCCAGTCGGCACCATCGTCTTCGCTCAATAAAGTATTGTCTTTTATTACGCCTAGCTTTTTCATACGTACGTATCTTTCTCTGCGAAGCGCTTTCCATCCGTTTTTATATTTACCACGGTATTTCTGAACATCGGCTTCAAGTGCATTTAATGGCCAGTGTGGACTGGTATAAGCCAAATACATAAAAAACGGCGCTTTACTTTCCTTTTTGTTTTCTCCGAGAAATTTAATGGCATAATCGGTTAGTGCATCGGTAAGATAAAAATTTTCGCCTTCAGGGGCTATCTTATTGTTCATCAGCATGAGTCCGCGGCCACCCGATGGATTAAAATAATTTGTTGCACCTGCCAATAAACCATAATATTTATCGAAACCGCGCTGCAAAGGCCACCGTTGTTCGCCATGATAACCCACATGCCATTTACCGCTCATTAAAGTTTGATACCCCCTTGTTTTTAAAACCTCTGCAATGGTTACACATTTGTTGTTTAAGGCGCCTTGATATCCTGGAAGTCCGTAGTTAAAACTAGTACTGTCTTCCGGATCGTTAGACATGTGTCCTATACCCGCCTGGTGCGGATACAAGCCTGTGAGCAGAGAGGCTCTGGTAGGGCAGCATCTTGCATTGTTGTAAAACTGCCTGAACCGGATACCTCCAGCCGCAAGTTTATCCAAATTTGGAGTAGCTACTTCGCTTCCATAACAGCCGATATCGGCAAAGCCCATATCATCGGCCATAATTAGAAGAATATTTGGCTCTTTTACCGGAGGGGAAATTTTAGGTTTTGTGCCACTAAAAAAGATTAGAAAAGTCACACAGCTTAAAATTTGGATCAGTTTACTCATAGGTGAATGGGTTATTAAACTTAAAACTGTTCTCAATCAAATCAATAGCAGCCTTCTGTATACTCATGCAATTGATCAACTCAAAAACAACAACTAAATTTTAACAATTGAGCTGTATTATTCAAATATATAAATTCTATAGGATTAGTATTATTTATTATTTAAATAATTTGCTATACGCAACGGAGAGATAACTATATCAGTTAACTGTCTAAGAACGGAAGTTCTACAAAAAATATGGTGCCTTTATCTGTTTTTCTTTCAAACCATATTTTCCCACCATGTGCATCTACAATCTGTTTTGATATCGCCAAACCAAGGCCAAAGGGTTCTTCGCCATCAGTACCAGTCCTTTTTACTTCTGTAAATATGTCGAAAATTCTGTTTTCAATATCTGGTGGAATCCCAATACCTTCATCTGAAATTCCTAAACGTACAACTTCGGTAGTTTGTACCATGCTAATCTCTATTGTTGCATGCTTGGGGCTAAATTTAATTGCATTCCCAATCAAATTACTCATCACACGCCAAAGTTTTTCGCCACTCGCTAAAAGCATTACCTGTTTTACCTGCAGATTAATTATTTGTTTCTTAGCTGATGCACTATTCCGTAACAAGGCCACACAGTATTCGAGGAGTTCGGCCAAATCTATTAGCTCTTTATTAAGTTTTTCTATTTTAAATTGTATGTGCAACAGGTCGTTAACCAGTATAAGTGAATTTTTACTCGAGTCTTTAATAAGCTTAAGCATTTCCAGATCTGTAGACGAACGATTATTTTCATCAATCATCAAATTACTTAATAAATGTATGCCGGCAATAGGACTCCGAAGATCATGGGCAACAATTTTAAGCATTTGGGTGTTCTCGGTCTGACTTTGCTCTAAAGCGAGCAAGGTTCCCGTCAACTTATCGTTCTGACTGGTTACCTGTTCAGTTAACCTTTTATTTTTTCTTAAATTTTCCTTAACCACAATTAATATAGCCAGTGCGAGCACACAGACAATTGTAATAACGATGATCAAAACAACCTGATATTGAGATTGTATAGTTAATGCAGCTACTTTTTGTTCCTTAAGTGCATAATCCATGTAATCAATATTGGATGAATTATTGAGCTTTATCTCCCGTTCATCCAATTCGATTAGCTTGCGCCCGTATAATACGGCCTTGATATTGTCTCCACGTGCACGATAAAACTCGAACATGGTTTTAGCAATTACCTTACTGTAAGACAAAAAACCACTTTCATTGGAAACTTTAAGCGCCTCTTGATATTTTGCTACAGCAAGGGCAGAATCTTTTTTTGCCAAAATATCTCCTATAAAGGCCAGCTGATCCATAGCCGTGTGAAATAACTTCTTTTGTATGCCAATATCGATAACATGCAGATATAGCTGGAGTCCCTCTTTCTCCTTCCCTTGCGATAACAGATCACTTGCAGTAACTGCTTGCAGCGTTAATAATTGCCGTTCGTCATTATATCTCCGACTAATTTTTTCAACTTTATTAATCCCATCCTTTGTCGCTTTCTTATCGAATTTTTGTGGAAATGCGAACAAGTAGTTCAAAATAACACGCCCCATAATCGAATCATTACTGAGTTTGTTACCCATTTTGGCAGCCCCATCGAACCATTTAATAGATTGCTCAAAGTTGCCAATGGCATGATATGCAATTCCAAGGTTCATCATGGTTTGTACCATGTTAACCGAATCTCCGATAGAAATATAATTGGTATGGGCTAAGCTATAATAATACAAGGCAAGTTGGTTGCTTCCCTTTAAATTAAAAAAAATACCAAGGTTGTTTAATGCATCAGCTTTGCCCTGTTCATAATTGTGTCTCAAGGAAATTTCTCTTGCCTGTTTTGCGAGGTAAAAGGTGCTGTCGACATTACTTTCGTACATCAACATAGCAAGTCGGTTTAAGTCATCGACATATTTTAAGCTATCTGATACCACTTTTAAAGAAGCTCTTAGTTTCTCCACTTCAGGCAATTGCGCAAAGCCAAATAAATTTACAGAAAAGAGGAGGTAAACTAATAACAATATCTTTCTCATCATATCTAATTAATACGGTTTTTCTGTTTTTATTGGAAAAACTCAATAAATTAAAGCGCTCAAAATGAGTATGAAAATACTTAAAACCAAGAAATATTTTGTTAATTTAGATAAGAAAAATTTCACTTATATTAATATTCTACGGCCTAACTCAATAACTCCATTAATGAGTGAAAATGTCTTAATTCTTACTATACATAATCGTGAAATGTACAATTTGATACGATAATCTTATTAAAAAGCCTAAAAGAGCCTTAATTTCACCTTTATGACATGTATTGATACCTTAACTCCTATCAAACAGTTGGAGCAATTAAAGATTGGCGATGTTATTTCTGACATGTCTGGCAGCTCCGGAACCATCAGCAGCATTGAGGTTTTAAAACACAGAACTTATTTAACCTATTATTTCAGGATTAAATCGGGCAAACTTATTTTAGCCATTCGCTAACGCTCACGAAAACACTTTCGGATGATAAACGGTCTGAATAAGTTTAATCAATAATTAACAGTCCCTCCATCAACCACCCAAATGTGTATAAAATAGATAGATATTATATATAACATTTTTTATATTCTTCTCTCCTCATCAGCAGACAATCGATAGCCTAGTTATTTAACATCAGAATGCCCCAGGTTCATTGACGGGTTCACTTCATCACGAATGAGCTGTTTCAATTCTTTAATTTCAGGGAAACGCTGCATCTCCTTTCTATCGAAAATCAATTTTTCGCCAACTAATACCTTAAAAACGCCCGATGTTTCGCTTGGCATTAACACTACTCCTTTTACGTCATTAACGAAAGTGGTTAAAATTTCCTGTGCCATATATGCCGAGCGCAACATCCACCCACACTTAGGACAATAGGTAATACTGATGAGTGATTTTTCCATTGGAGTATTTTTTACAAGGGTACAAAAAATGATGGGTTTTTAGGTGATGAAAAATCTAAGATGGATGATGGAATTAAAAAACCCGAATTCTGGCCCTATGCGTTTATATCCAGCACATCATTTTTCTATACCCAGATATATTCTTTCATATCCGTAATATCTTTTTTCAATTTCCAGATATATTCTTTCATATCTAACACACCCTTTTTCTATCTCCAGATATATTCTTTCATATCAAACACATCATTTTTCTATCTCAGAAGATATCCTTTTCCCAAAATGATTACTATTCTGATGTCGCAATGTGCTTTTTACGACCTGGAAAGCGTTTTTTCAAATCGTCGTATATCACTTGTGTACCGGGGATATTAGACCGACTAGCCCCTTTTATGGAATGGTAAATACTTAAAGCAGCCTGATAAGCTTCGCTACCAGCCACCAAACCCGTATCTTCCATAGCCCTTAACATCGTACTCAACTGCTGGAAAATGCCATAAATTTTAGCGGCAAGATTACTATCGTTTATCGCTTCTTCTAAATCGATATAATTAGGTACCAAATTTGGGTTTTGCTTGGCATAAGTTAATGTTTTATTTACAAAAGCCAGGGATTTTTCACCCATTATAAGCGTTTCCCTACGTTCTTGGGCAGTTAAATTGATGATGAGTAGTGGCGCTAAAACTTTTTTGAATTCTTCGAATATTGCATCAATGGCGGCTGATTGCTCCACCGTAATTTTAGCCGAAATCTTGTTGTTTAAACTCATGGTAAATGGTTTTCATATAAATATTAAGGTTAATTGATAATTCCTCTAAAAAACATGCTCTAACAGATTGCTATGCAAAAAATGGGTATGCCTTGTTTTTTTATTAAATGTGGGATAATTAACCATCATAACCATGGGATAGCTGATGAGATAGTTTTTAATATAAAATATACTATGGTTTAGATATATGAAAATGAAAAAAAAAACAGACGTTTTATTCAATATTAAGTTCAGATTTTTCAATCATACATGTATCACGTGTACTCAACGTAGTTAAGTTGGGACTTTTAACAACAAATAAAGGATGCACACAGGTACAACAATCCGTATGGATCTGTGTCCATCTGTGGTTAAACTATATTTGCCTTTGACTAATAGACTTAACATACCATTGCGAATGCGCTAGGGGATGTAGCAACATTTTAATGCACACGCGTGACGCGTGCGCTAAGAAAACAAAACCCTTATCTCCGCTTTTCCCGGTCGGGTTTAAAAATAATGTAGAAAACAAAAACACCTGCCAGTAAAAAAATTATACCCAAAATTAAATTTGCCCTATCATCCATTTTTAAACAACATAGCAATTATCGAAATGGTTGAGATTAACATACAACCTGAAAGGGTGAAGTATATGAAGATTGAACAAAATGCAAGTATGCCCCTAAAACGTTGTTAAAACAGAAAAGGGTATGCATATTCATGCTTACCCCTTTCCAAAAACCCTGTGTTAGCGGAACTATAGTGACATAGATGAAGCAATTTGTTTACTTTATCTAGATCATCATACAACATCATCCTGATAACCAAATGCTTATTCTAATCGTTATCTTTTAACGGAATCTTAAACCAGAATACCGAACCCTCGCCCTCTTTGCTGTTAACACCAATTTCACCACCATGGCGTTCCACAATTTCGGCTGATATATATAAGCCCAGGCCAAGCCCCGAAAAGTTATATGATGAAGCTTCCACACGGAAAAAACGGTCGAACACAAACTGCGATTTATCTTTAGGTATCCCGATTCCATAATCCTGTACCGAAACCAACAGATAATCGCCTTCAGTTCTGGTCTTTACTATAATTTTATCCGCATCGGGAGAATACTTGATTGCATTGGACATAAAATTGCTCAAAACCTGCTCAATACGGTTACGGTCGGCATGTACCTGAACATCCGTAATCTCCTGTACAATGCGATGTCCATGCATGCTTTCCTGTAAACCATCAATCGCATCTTCAATTACGCCGGCAATATTAAATTCAGAAAAATTAAAAGTCATTTTACCGGCCTGTATTTTGGTTACATCCAATAAATCTTCAACAAGGGCTGTTAATTTTCCAATCTGACGGTTTGCTTTATCTACAAACTCATGAATTTTTTCAAATTTCTGCTGTTCAGCCATCCTCAGTGCAAACTGTAAAAAGCCTTTAATGCTGGTAATTGGTGTTTTTAGTTCATGACTGGCAATGCTCATAAATTCATCCTTGCGGTGCATAAGCTCTTTGGTAGCTTGTTGTGCCTTCATTAAATCGGTTACTTCGAATCCAAAGAAAGCAAGACCATCAATTAAACCCTGATCAGAAAAAACAGGATTAATGATAATATCGAACCACTTTTCAATCGAATCTCCGGTAGCCCGGTTCACCTGATCAATTCTGTAAGCATTAGCAACATAGGTTTCTCCCGTTAGCAATACTTTATTTTCTATCGCTAACAACTCAGGCGATTCGAACTTAGAACCATTTCCAATCCTTGAACGACCGATATAATCTGTTCCGCCATCAAAAGTTTTAAAAGCTTCATTAACAAATTCGTATTTTAATCCTTTACCCCTTCTGATGGTGATGAGTGCAGGTGCGTTTTTGAAAATGCTGTAAAACTCATCCTGTTGTTTCTTGATGAGTTTTTGAAGTTCGCCCCGTTTTTTCTCGGTATGTTTCTGCTTACTGATGTCGATCACATAGGTTACCGCCCCATTTGGAACTTCCTCATCTAAAAGCGCCGAACCCACCAAAACATCTACAGGGATACCTGCTTTGTTGAGGTACTGTTTTTCGAACGGCGGACAAAAGCCTTCTTCTTTTAATAATTTTGCCGATATTTTACTGATCGGCAAAAAAGCTTCAGGCGTAATCTGCATCCAATCGATATTTCCCTTTTCAAAATCTGCCCTGGTATAACCCAAGAGGTTTAAGAAGATATCGTTGGCATCCTCTATCCGCCCCGTTTCCGTATCTGTAAATAATATTCCGATTACATTCGATTCGAAAATCTTCCTGAACTTGCGCTCAGTTGAGTTTAACCTTACCTCCGTATCCACCAGTTTGGATATGTCAACAATAGAGCCTACCATGCGGTACGGTGTTTGCAAATCGTCGAGCAGGATACTTCCCCGATCCAGCAGTGTCGCAAAAGTGCCATCTGCCTTTTCAAAACGGTACTGAGCGGTCCACTGGGTTTCGTTATGGTTAATGGCATCGTACACGCTGGTTTTTACACGCTCACGGTCATCGGGATGGATTTTATCAAACCAGAATGAAATATTTTCGGTCTGTGCGTCTTTTTGATAGCCGAACATCGACGTAAAATTATCACTCCGCCACATGGTATTATGTGCCAGGTTCCAGTCCCATATGGTATCGTTTGTGGCATGCGAAACCAGATTGAAACGTTCCTCGCTTGCCGAAAGCTTTTGGGTACGCTCTTTTACCTTCAATTCCAGATCGGCATTGAGCTGCCTCAGGTTTTCGCGGGTGCCTAAAAGCTCGTTGTAGTTTTTCTTCAGTTTTTGCTCAGCCAGTTTTTGCTGACTGATATCCGTTAGCGTGGCCACAAAACCGTCAGACATTTTTACCGCTATCAGCTGGCACCATTGCTCTTTAGAAAACTGGAGTTCTGTTTCGAGCACCTTGCCATTTTCGACCACACCAACATATTTATTAAACAGGTTACCTACCGTTAGCTCTGGTATCATTTTCATTAACCTTGCACCACTTAGCTCTGTCCTGTTTTTCTTTAAAATACTCAGGGCCGAATCGTTATAGGTACTGCATTCAAAATCTGCAATAAAATGTTTGTTATCCCTCACCGCTTTAAAAGCCAAAATCCCATTCAGGCTGGCATTAAAAACGCCACTAATGATATTGTTTAGCTCGGTAATTTTAGATATATCTACGAAAGAAATCACCACCCCATCTGCACGCCTGTCTTTCCTCAGATAAGGCATGATGCGCATCAAACAGCGGGTATTATTTTTTAGTTGTACTTCTTTTTCAATTACCTTCCCGGTGAGCAGCACTTTTCTAATGTCGCCGGTAAGGTTTTCGGCCTTGATATTGTTCGAAATATGTTCAATCGACCGCCCAATATCGGCCTCGATGAGGTTAACCATGCTAACTGCCGCCGGATTAAATTTGCGGATAAACATTCCCGAATCCAGAAAGATCTGGCCGATATCGGTGCTCCTGAAATAATTGTCGAGGTCATCATTAAGCTCAATCAGTTCTTTGATTTTTAACTGATGTTCGGTATTGAGTGTATGCAGTTCTTCGTTTAACGACTGGAGTTCCTCATTGCTCGATTGTAACTCTTCGTTGGCCGATAGCAATTCTTCGTTACTCGATTGGAGTTCCTCGTTGGTGGTCTCCATTTCTTCTACGGCCATCTGCAGGTTCGAACGGGTTTCGTTCAGTTCGGCTTCCAGTTCAAACACATATTCAGACTGGCTGGCATCATGGAAGCCCGGCAGTACAAATTCGTCTTTATCGGCCAGTATTTCTAAAACATGCTCCACAAAAACCACCATGGTAAAGCCATTGGTATGATCAGGAGAGGCCGGTAGAATAGCGATATCAACAAAAACATCTTCATTAGCCTGCTTAAAACGGATCTTTTTTAACTCCGTCTTTTTATTGTCTTTCCAGGCTTTTCTCAATCCGGTATTGAGTACGATAGATACCTCTCTGGGTACCATCTTCAGGATATTGAGTTCAATGCTTTGCTCAGGCAGTGATAAATATTGACGGTAATCGCCAACTGCATCCTGCATAATGTATCCTTTATCAATAAAAACGGCAACGTATCCCAGGTCTGACGAAAGAAAATCAGCCAAACGCTTTTCTAAAGGACTTTGTATCGTTTCGGCATGCGGTCCTTTTTTCCGTTCCTGCCCCAGCGTTGTTTTTGTACCTGTATTGTAGGTATTGTAGGTTGAATAATTGATTTTTCCGGTTTTCTTATAGATTTTTGATTTACTCGATATCTCTGTAAGTCCCGCCTTCATGGAAGAAGCGGTTTCGCTCGATCCGAGAAACAGGTAGCCATTTGGCAATAAGGAAAAATGAAAGATCGAAAGGATTTTTTCCTGGAGTATGCCGTTTACATAAATGAGCATATTCCTACAGGTCACCAGATCGTTCTTAATAAAAGGAGGCGATTTAATCACATCGTGTTTGGCAAACACCACTTGTTTTCGAAGACTTGCCACCACACTGATGTGCTTTCCATCCTGTATAAAATATTTTTTAAACAGCTTAGCAGGGATTTCCTTCTTTACCGAAATCGGGTATTGATTAAGGGAAGCGATTTCGATGCTCTTTTCATCAATGTCGGAAGCAAATATTTTAATCTCAATCTTTTTGCCCGATTTATCTACACAATCGTTTACAAGGGCGGCAATGGAGTACGCTTCCTGTCCGGTACTGCAGGCACAGACCCAGATTTTTATGACATCGCCATTTTCTTTCCTGTCGACAATATCTTGTATGGCATACTCGTAAAGCTGTTCGAAAGCCTGGCCGTCTCTAAAAAACTTGGTTACGCCAATCAGAAAATCCTGTGCTAAAATTTTTACTTCATCGGCATGGTTGTGCAAAAAATCCACATAACGGTCGAGCTTTTTTATACCTCTTTCGTTCATTCGCCGGCCAATGCGCCTGATAATAGTCGGGGTTTTATAAAGGTTAAAATCGTTACCGCTGCTGGTATGTACCAGTTTAAATATTTCATCGAGCAGCTCTTCGTTCACCTTACCATTTTCGAGTACCTTAACAGGCTCTTCATTTACATAACTGAAAAGTTCTTCCTGCATCCTCGAAGGGATCAGTATATGGTCGGCATTGCCAGACGCGATGGCCGAATTGGGCATGCCATCAAATTTGGCAGAAGCAGGTTCCTGAACAATAACCATCCCGCCGTTTTCCTTTATACTCTGTATGCCCTTGGTACCGTCTGTACCGGTTCCGGAGAGGATAATGGCTATGGCCTTTTCTTTTTTGTCTTTAGCGAGGGTATATAAAAAGTGATCGATGGCTGTGTTGGGTGCTTTAATCTGCGATTTCTCCGCAAGCTTAAGCCGTCCCTTTACCAGGGTCATGAGTTTATTATTGGGTATGATATATACACAATCCTGCTGAATGGCCATATCGTTTGCCGCTTCAAATACCTTCATGTGGGTGTGTTTGCCCACAAGCTCTACCAATAAACTTTTGTAGTCTGATGAAAGGTGCTGGATAACCACGAAAGAAAAACTCGAGTTTGCAGGCATGTGGTCGAAGAATTCGTGAATGGCTTCCAGGCCTCCTGCAGATGCACCAATGGCTACAATATATTTGTCGTAGCGCTTATTCAATACCGGTTCTTGCTTTTCCTTTTCCTGCTTTTGTTCCATCAGGTTAATTATAAAGTTGCTTTGTTCTAAATTCAAATATAAAGTTCCTCAACGATTCGGCAATCTCCAGTTCGTTGCTGTTCCAGGGCAAAGACTGGCCATAAACTGTTTGCAACCAGAGTTTGAACGAATTACGCGGATGATAGTTTTTGCGATCCTGATCAAAATTGATGACCTGATCGGGATCTCCACCCCATTTGATCTGCTGCACGGCCTCGGGCCTGAAACAGATTACATAATCGCCGCTCCGCCCGTCAACCGGGATGACCAGAATCCCACTTCCAACTTTTTCGTAAGCTTTGGCTTCCTCATATATATTACTCAAATGATCATTGGAGTACACTTTTTCAACTCCGCGTCCTTCTAACCAGAGCATCAGGTTATATACTTCATTTTTATCAGGGATATCGCCACGGGATTCGATCCGGTTTCCAATTTTCACCACAATTCCACCAGCATTAAACAAAGAAAGTATGTTTAGGTTTTCATCTGATAACAAGCCTTCAATAATATCATCTTTTGAATAGATAAAATCGGTAATTACGGTCCTTTTTTCCAGCCTGAAAGCCGATTGCTGGTAATCTTCCTGATTTAATATGGCTGCAATGCGGTTAGAAATTTCTACCGAAAGCCATTCGAAAATATAGCGCATATCCACATTTGGATAGTTCGGTTCAATATGGTGGCAGGAAATTAGTCCCCAGAGCTTTCCTTCGCGCAGCACCCTGATCGACATGGACGCACTCACATTCATGTTCTGCATATATTCGAGGTGTACCGAAGCCACACCACGTAAATTACAGTCGGATAGGTCGATAAACGCATTGGTTAAAGGGTTGATGACCGGATATAACCTCACAGGTGTATAGTTGCGGTTAGAAATCAGCCTGAAAGGATTTTTAAGGTAGAGCGCCCTGGCTTGCTTAGGCACATCAGAAGCCGGAAAAGTTTGGCCCAGATAACTTTCCAGTTCACCGGAAATGTCTTCTGCAATTACCGTCCCGTTCCATTCTGCATCAAACTGGTACATCCTTACTCCATCAAAACCCGAAACCTTACGCAATTCCCTGATGGCTACATTGCATACCTCTTCGAGGGTATCTGCATGCTCCATCGCCGAAATAAACTGTCTTACTTCCTGAAAAACAGCTGAAAAACTTTTCTGGCCTTCCTTTAAAGCAGCTTCGATCTCCAATATGGTATACTCTTTTTTAATGTGCACCAAACCATCGAAATGTAATTGTGCATCATCTTTTTCGAAGGTCAGATCAATCGGAATCCTATCCTTTGCGTCGCCTTTAATCAGTTTAACAATTTGATCCACATCCCCCTGGCTAAACCATGAGGAAAAAGGTTTATTCACCATTTGCGCTCCGGCTTCACCGGTAACAGCGCTTAGGTTTTCACTGACCTGAATAACATTCAACGTTTGATTATCCAGCACAAAGAGATATCCATAGTCCTGAATGGAATTGATATGGTGTATAGGCAAGTTTCCGCAGAATTCTGCGTCATAGTTTCGTTTTTCTGACATTTCCGACTATCGTGTTATGGTAAGCTTTACTGTGAAAAGCACAAGAATCCGTTTTTCAACAATTATACTGCCAACAAAGTTCTACCCAGAGATATTTATCAAATAATCTCCCGGGATTTACGGCAACTAAAATATAGATTATAGGCTTGATGAACAGAAAAACAATAAAAATAATACTCACATACAACGCATGGGAATACCATTTGCCGGATAATGGAACTGAAGAAATAACACATTAACAGTTTGCGCTTAAATACCCCTTAATTTGTCTCTAATGGCCACCTAAAACCCGGTTAACAAGCGCTAATTTTAGGCTATAATTTAGCAGATATGAATGAAAATGCTTTAACTGCCACTGTTACCATTAAAAAACCGGTTGACCTGGTTTGGAAAGTATGGAATGAACCAGAACACATCGCCATATGGAATGCACCAGCTGACGAATGGATCAACAAAAAAATTGAAAACAACCTCGTAGAAGGAGGAGGTTTTTTCTATGAGATGGCCAAAAAAGATGGCAGTGAGAATTTCGATTTTCGGGGAACTTACACCGAAATTATTGAGCATAAACGCCTTGCCTATACATTGGACGATAACCGGAAAAGCCTGATCACCTTTACAGGAAACAACCCGGTTACGCTTACCGAAGTCTTTGAGCCTGTTGCAGGCCTGGATTTAACCATGCAACAGGAATTCTGCCAATCGGGGCTTAACCAGCTTAAAGATTACGCTGAACAGCTGTAGCGGATTTCTTTTTGGTTTTTTTCTGTTTCTTCCACCAGATGATAAAACCTGTAACGGGTAAACTTGCGGCAACCAGAGCGGCTAAAAAGGAGATGATTTTATTGGGCAGTCCTAAAAGCCTGCCGGTATGCAGATCGTAATTGGTGGCCTCGATCAGATCGGCACCATTAAAATCCTTATATAGTTTGGCCCGGGTCATTACGCCTGTTGCTTCCTCATAGAAAAAGGTATTCTGTTTGCGCGCCCAGCGGTACGGATAGATCATTCTTAACCTTAATTCTCCTTTACCGCGCAGCGAAAAACTGGTGGAAATGGCACCCGGGTATTTGATTTTGGCTTCGGTATACATTTTATTGTAACGTTCAGGAAGCGAATCGATGTGAACAGGTTTAGCAGTTTCAATTGCTTTTCCCTGTCCTAATTTAGTCCCTGTAAAAAAACTTGCTACATTTTTCACCTCTTTAAAGGCAAAGTATAAACCACTCAAAGCGGTAACCAACAGTACCACTGATGCATAAAAGCCCAACACGTTATGCAGATCGTAATTGAGCCTTTTAAAGGAAGCTTTTCTTTTAATGGTTAGTGATTGTTTTAACAAACGCATCTGTCCAGGGAACCAGAGTATCAGTCCGGTGATCAACATCAGCACAAAAATAACCACCGACCAGTTCATGATCAGTTCACCGGTTTTACCCAGCAATAGTGAGGTATGGATATGTTCCACAACCTCGAGCCAATCTTCACTGCCCTTCTTCACCAGGGCGGCGTTGTAAGGGTTAAAATAGTAAACCTTACCCTTTTTACTGGTAATTTCGACTGTTGCATTTGGCAGCGCATCCTCCATCCGGATCAACCTCAATGGATCTTTTGGCGAAAGTTTTTCGAAGCCCAGGATCACTTTATCCAAACCGACAAAGGGCTTCTGTTGAAGCCCTACGTAACGGAAATCTTTTTGGGTATAATCTCTGATCTCTTCTTCAAAGATATAAAGGGCACCGGTAATGCTAATGATAATCACCACCAGACCAGTGGCCAGCCCAAGCCAGAGGTGAATATTCCTGATGGCATTTTTAAAATTCCTGTTTTTCATTGCTTAAAAAGCATAACCGGCCGAGAGGTTAAACCTGCGGCCATTTCCCCGCACATAATTTACATTGCTACCATAAAATTGAGATATAGCAGGATAATACACTTTATTCAATAGGTTTTCTACGCCTAATGATAATTTTAAAGGTGGCGTAACCTGATATACCGCGGCAACATTAAATAAATTAAAGGCTTTTACAGGTCCTTCGCCTATTAAATATTTACCCGCAGCACTGGCTTTAAAACGGTCGCGGTTGCCTACACGCATCCAGTTTACATCTACACTCAGATTTTTAACACCCGAATATTTAAAATATACCGTAGTTTTTGATGGCGGGATCCGCGTGGTGTTCAGATATACATCTTTATCACCGTTAAAATTGCCATCATCGTCTACATCACCCTTCCCTTCTACCTGGGCATAGTTGCCACCAACACTCAAATCGCGTAAAATCTGGTAATCAGCCTGTATTTCGAAACCATAAACACGCTCGGGGATACGTTGAGAAATGTAAGTGCCATTCACTTCTAAAAGATTGGCACCCAGTTTAGAGGTACTGTAATAATATGCCGCACTGAAATTCAGTTTTCCAATGGCACTGCTAAAACCTGCTTCGTAGTTGTTGACGATTATCGGCTTGGTTTCCAATTGAGATAAGGTATTGCTTTTTGCTGCCCTTAACACCCTGCCCAGCTCAAATACCGAAAACGATTGTGCATAACTGATAAAAGGGTTAAAAAACTTAAATTTAGAATAACGTGCTCCGGCATTAAACACCAAGGCATTGTAGTTTAACTTACCGCCCTGTACTGCTATACTTCCAGCACCATTTACGCCTGTAGCCAGGGTATTAAAATCATCCACATCGATATTGATATTCTCCACCCTTAAACCTCCCTTAATGGTTAAATCGTTCAGCAAAGTTGCTGAAGCCTGTAGGTATGGGGCAAAATTGGTCATATTCATATTCGGCACCCACAAACGGCCGTCAGTTAAACTTTGAGCTGTTTTATCGTTCATTAAATCCAAACCATAATTTAACTGCATGGGCACCTGTGCGGTAAGGTTAAATGGTGTATTCAGATTTACCCTTGCTCCCTTTTTTGTAGAAGTAATGGCCGATTGGCCGCTTCCAAAAAATGATGCGGAATTGGAATAAATGGTATAAAAATCCTGATAATATATATTGGCCGTTAAATCGGTTTTGCCAAAAATCTGCTGGTTGGTATATTGTACATTGGCATTGTGGTTAAACCGTGTACCTTCATCTTCACCCAGGCGTGTGCCGTAAATACCAATCGCCGGCGATTGACCATAAACACCATCCTTGGTTAAATATTTTGAATGCTGCCTCGAGCTGAAATAATTATACATCACCTGCAAGCGTTGTTTCGGGGTGAAATTATAACCCAGTTTTACAAAACCATTGTAAGATCTGGTTTCGCCCAAACCATATTCTGGCGAAAGTACCAAACCCTCTGCGTCGCGAAAAACACCTGTTTTTTCGAACATACCACTTACCAGGTAATCAAATTTACCTTCCTTACCATACAGCTGCTGCGAAAAACGGTAACCGATGGTACTATCCCCTTTTAGGTTTCCGGTAATTCCGGCCTGTGTGTAACCTCCAAATGATTTGCCCTGATCGGCTTTTTTGGTGATGTAATTGATTAAACCGCCTTCAGCGCCATTGCCATAAATGGCCGTTGCACCTTTAATTACTTCAACACGCTCAATTACCGAGGGATCAATACTGCGGATATCCCTGCCTCCTGCCCTTAAAGGCGTAGATTGCGGAATACCGTCAATTAAGACCAAAACATTACGGCCGCGTAAAGTCTGACCAGAGTTACCGGTTTGATTGGTAGAAAAACCCAAACCTGGTACGCTGTAAGAAAGTATATTGGCTAAATTCGGACTGATGGTAGATTGTGTATTCAATTCTTTTGCAGTAAGTACCGTTACCGAAGATGGTGTTTGTGATAAAGACTCAGGGCGCCTGCTTGCCGAAACAATCACATCGTTTAACTCTGAGTGCTGTTCTGTTAATACAAAAGTAACCTCTGCTGTTGCATTTGCAGTGACCGAAACGCTCTGTTCAAACTGATCGTAACCTGTAATCGAAACCTTGATCAGCTGGTTTCCTACAGGAACTGTAGCGAATTTAAAAGCCCCGGTTTTATCTGAAGTGGTTTTAAGATTATGTTTTTTAATCTGTATGTTGGCGAAAGGAATGCTGTTCCCTAACGCATCGACAAGCTTTCCGCTAATTGTTCCTTGCTCTGTTTGAGCAAAAAGGGTAATGCACAATAAGGTGAAGAGAGACGTAGCTAAAAATCTGGTGTATAAATGCTTCATGAAAATTGAAATTTCGGCAAAGCTAACATTATTTAGACTCGTTAAAAATAATAAGTTAAAAAAGATGCAATTGATTTTCAACAATATCATTTTAAAATAAATGAGGCATAAGCTTTATTTTATTTGATATTTGTGCGTATACCCTATTGATTTAAAAGATGTCGGAAACAAAGATGAAGTATGCACTGATAACTGGCGCCAGCAAAGGTATTGGCAAATCGATGGCCATTGCTTTGGCCAAAAGAAAAATCAACCTGTTGCTTATTGCCCGTTCCGGCGATGAACTTAAAGCTTTACAGACGGAGATTAAAAATCAATATGGTATTGAAGTTGATGTCCTATCCATTGATCTGAGCCAGCCTCAGGCACCACAAGAAGTTTTGAACTGGCTGCAGGCAAAGGATTATCAAATTTCTATGCTCATTAACAATGCCGGTTATGGTTTGTGGGGTAAATTCGGTGAGCTTGATTTAGCCGCGCAATTAGAAATGTGCCAGCTCAATATGGTTACCGTTACTTCACTATGCCATTTATTGCTGCCGATCCTTTCAAAAGAAAAACAAGCGTATATACTCAATGTTTGTAGTACTGCTGCCTATCAGGCAGTACCAACGCTGGCCATTTATTCGGCTACCAAAGCTTTTGTACTGTCGTTTACCAGGGCTTTACGCTTTGAGCTTAAGGATGGCCCGGTTTCGGTGAGCTGTTTGAGCCCGGGGCCTGTTGATACCGGTTTTGCACACCGTGCAGGTTTGGATGCCTTTAATAAAATGGCCGAAAAGTTTAACATGAAACCCGATGAAGTAGCTGAAATTGCACTAAAGGGCACGTTCGCTAAAAAATCTGAAATCATTCCGGGTTTTACCAATATCATCAGCGTGTATGCCAACAGGATCTTACCAAAGGGATTCATCGAAAAAATGGCTGCTGGGATTTATAAGACTTAATTCTGTGTGCGGTCAGATGTTACCATCTGACTGATTATGTATGTCCTTTAATGATTTTATCTTTTTTATGTATACGTGTCAGATGGTAACATCTGACACCGCAAGACATCTGACACCACAAATATCTTACAGATTAACAGAATTACAATAAAACGGCTTCAGAAGCCTTTATTTGCATATCCCTATCCTATCCGGTCGCTTTCATAAAAATTATTTTAAAATATTTCGAATAAAATTCTTTGATATATTAAAATTATGTTACGTTTGTATTAAATACTACTAATTCTATAGACTATGTCGGATAAAACAAACCAGTTTTATTTTCCTTCAGTACCGAACCACTCGCAAATGCGAATGTGCTGTTGCTGCGCATAATTCTATCTCCAATTCATTCTTTTCCTAAATCTTTTAATTTTTTACACATGGCCACATCGTATCCAACCTTTACCTTATCTGAACAATTAACACCAGAACAGCTTGATTTTTTTAACACACATGGGTTTATCCATTTCAAGAATTTTATTAAACCTGAAACGGTTTCTGCTATTATTGATGCCTCTAAACAAGTAGAACAAAAATGGATAAAGGAAGATGTTAAAAAAATAAATGGCGTGCCGATTAAATACGGAAAAGATCTTGATGGTTCGGCAATTGTACAACGTTTTGCTTTTATTAACCAACAGCACCAAACTTTAAGCGGACTATTATTAGACCCACGCTTTAACGCATTATTGCAATTGGCAGGCGATGGTGCACGTTTAGGCACCGAAGAAAAAGACGGCATGGTCTTTAACCATTATATTAACGGGCCGGAAAGCAAATTCAGCAAAATGGGCTGGCATACCGATGGTTTGAGGGACATTTTTTATGGTGCGAAGCTAAACCCCATGCTCAATGTAGGTATCCACCTGAGTACTTTAAAACCAGAAAATGGCGGTTTAAAAATTATTCCGGGTACCCACAAACAAAGTATTTACCAAATGCTTTTCCGTAAGAAATACTTTTTGGATAATAAACCCGATGCAGAAGAGGTTTCGATCATACCCGAAGCTGGCGATTTAACCATCCACGATGGCAGACTATGGCACAGGGTTGCAGAATCGGCTATACGTGGCGAGGAAAGCAGACGACGCGTCATCTACATACCGATTATCGCCGGAAAATATACTCCAAAAAATGAGAATAGTCCAACAGTATTTTACCAGCGCTTTGCCGGAATTGTAAAATAAATTTATGTTATTTGCCCTATTATTTACTTACCTGGTCAGATCAGGGAAGCTAAAGCGAATGACTGAGTTTTCTAAAGGTATTCCGAAGAAGATCAGTTTAAAATTTTACCGACCGGAAACAGCCATTCTTTTTGGTGTAATTATAGTTGGTACTTAAATTGGAGGCTATTATTAAACTAAACGAAGACCATTCAGATGGTAAAAGGGTATTTGCAGACCGGGAACGAACAAATATTTTACGCAGGGGAGAACAGAACCTGATCCTTTTTTTACTAAAAAGGGTTCCTAAATGGATTACGCCCAACATCATGACCGGTATCGGCATGTTTGGATCGCTGATTGTGTTTTTTAGCTTTATTCTGGGCAGTTTTTATGCAAGGAACTATTTGCTGATCGGAATTTTAGGATTTATCATCAACTGGCTTGGCGATTCGCTTGATGGCCGCCTGGCTTATTACCGTAAAATTCCACGCAAGTGGTATGGTTTTGCGCTCGATATTGTGATGGATTGGCTCAGTATTATCCTGATCGGTTTAGGCTACTATTATTACGCCAGTGTGGGCACTCAGATTTTCGCTTTTTTATTTGTGGTATTGTACGGCTGGTCGATGATTATTTCTCAGCTCCGCTATAAAATTACGGGTTTCTATCAGATTGATGCCGGTTCTTTAGGTCCAACGGAGTTACGGGTGATTATTTCGCTCGTACTGATCGCTGAAACCTTATTTATGGGCAGCATTACTTATTTCGCCATTGCAATGGTAGCGCTGTTGCTGGTCATCAATATTATCGATACGTTTAAACTTTTAAAAGCAGGCGATGCAAAAGACAGGGAGGAGAAAGCATCATGACCTGGGCATCTGTTAAACTTTTCCTTAAAGCACAGGTATCGGCTTTTTCTGGCGGTGTTACCGATTACGGTTTAATGATTTTGTTAACGGAATGGCTACATATCCATTTTACCATTTCGATCTTAATTTCGGGAACGGTTGGCGGGATCGTTAATTTCTGCATTAACCGTTTCTGGGCATTTAAAACCGATGATGGATACTGCAGCTCTACAACTGGCCAGTTGGTCCGTTTCTTTACCGTCGTTTTGGGGAGCATTTGCCTTAAATCTGGGGGTACCTACTTATTACACCAAAGCTTAAAGCTTAACTATAAAATTGGCCGGCTTTTAATCGATAGTGTGGTTTCTTACGGTTTTAATTATCCCTTAATGAAATATTGGGTATTTAAAATCAATAAACTGAGTGCTGCTGAGGCCGGTGAAGAAGATTATTTTGAAAGGCTTGGCGAAAAACAGCGGGCTTAATGTTCGCTTTTACCCTATCTGCAACTGATGAGTTTATTCCATCAAGCGTATTCGCTTTGTTTGTTAAAGTAAGGCTACTTATAGGGATAGTTAAATAAAAAATTAATAAATTTTCAGAACAAGAATTTTTTAATAGCAAGAAAGATGCTGAAATAAATCCGATAGCTATCGGATCAGCATGACGATCGCGCGAGGAATATGTGTTAAAAAACAAATCCAGGTTACCACAAATGCGTGAACTGTAGGATTTAACTTAAGGAGTGCGCTACTGGAGATGATTAACTTTATAAAAGGTAAAAGGATGTCCAGCTCAAACGATGAAGCATAAAAAACTGAACACCTTAATTTACCTTATTAGTTTAATATCGTTTTTGAATCGCTTAAACGATCTTCATTGATCTTTTTAATGATCGCTTCAAATTTTGTTTCCTTGCCAATGTATTTATTCAATAAATCGATCTGATTTAATCCCCTTACCAAATTATGGTCAGCGTAACTCGTTTTATAGTAAATATCGCCATTTAAAAAATCGGCTATAAAGCGTACGGCCTGCATGTAAATCATAAACTTACCGGCATAAATAAAGAACTGTTTTTCGGCTAAACCCAAAACCTGATCCATCTCTTCCATATAACCTTTGTGTATGGCAGCAAAAACATCTTCCCTGATGGCTATCTTATTAAAATCTTTCTCTTCTTCGTTCGCTTCAGACAAGTAAGTACGCATCATATCGCCAACATCACTGATAAAATAACCCGGCATTACCGTATCTAAATCAATTACGCATAAACCCAGCCCCGTTTCTTCCTGCAACAACACATTGCTAATTTTGGTGTCGTGGTGTACCACACGCAAATTAAGCGCACCGCTATCTACCATATGCAGATATTGTTCTTCTATATCGTAGTGCCTGATAATTTCTTCAATCGCAAACCTGGCTTCACTGATCCGCTCATCACTCGCCTGCTCCAAAGCCGTTTTAAATTGCTCTACGCGTAAGGGTAGATTATGAAAATCTTCGATGGTGGGCTTTAATTTGTTCACATTGAAGGCACAAAGCATCCTCGTAAATTTACCAAACTGCTTGGCGGCGTGGTAAGCCTGCTCCGGATGGTGCACAAAATCAATAGAGCACGAATTTTCAACAAAAGGAAAAACCCGGTAAAAGTGCCCGTCTAATACCACAAAATCGTCTCCATTGCTTGCTGCAATTGGAGCAACAAACAAATATTTGGGCGCCGTTTGATCGAGATATTTTTTTATCGTCTCAATATTCTGAGCAATGTTTTGAGGCTCACGGAAAACCTCCGTATTTACCTCTTGTAAAATATAGGCTAATTCGTCATTGTAAACTTTCCAGGTATGGTTAATCAAACCTGAGCCAAAGGGTTCAATTGTAAATTGTTCTGCGTTAAGTCCATAAGCACCTAATACTGCTTGAAACATAAGATGGTGATATAATTGTATAAAAATTGTTCCAGATACCTGGATAAAGTTGTTGTTAAAATATGCGGGCAAGCCTTAAGGCAATGCCCGCAATCGAGACTAAAAGCCGCTATCGTCTAAAGCGAAAGTATTTTTACGGTCTTTCCATTTTCCTTTGGTAAAGTCAGGGAATTTTTGTGGCATATTCCCTTCTTTTAACGATTTGGTAGAAAGTGGCGTAATTACACTCATGGTAACCGAATCGTATACATCAATAGGTGTTTGTTTTTTCTGTTTTACCGCCTGGATAAATCCGTTAAACACAAACCAGTCCATACCGCCGTGACCGGCACCTACCGCTTCTGCTTCATATTTTTTCCAAAGTGGGTGGTCGTATTTCGCAAACCACTCCTGGGCCGGATCCCATACATCGTCTTTTTTCGATTTATGATCGATATAAACCGATTTGTTCACATCCATCCATAAACCTTTTGTTCCCTGCACCCTGAAACCGATAGAATATGGGCGTGGCAAGTGTGTATCATGACTTAACAATACGGTTTCGCCGTTTGCACAGTTGATCAGCGTGGTGGTTACATCACCGTTTTTGTAATTGATTTTGGCATTTGGGTGGCCTGGCGACATTTCTTCTACATAAGCTGCCAAACCTTTGGCCTTAGAGCTGAACGAAACCAGACTGGTAAAACTGTTCCCCCGGTTGATGTTGGCATATTGCATTAACGGGCCTACACCATGGGTTGGATACAAATCGCCATCCTGATCGATATTGAACTGGGTACGCCATTGTGCTTCGCTTAAGGCTTTTGGCCCAAACTCTACCCCGCCGCCATAATAATCCTTACCGTTGTTGAATAGTACGTTACGTAAATTGTGCTGATAACCACCTTCCAGGTGAACCAGCTCGCCAAAAAGACCTTGACGGACCATATTTAAAGCCGCCATCACATCTCTGCGGTAACACACATTCTCTAAAGTCATGTAAGGCATTCCTGTTTTTTCGGAAGTATTTACAATATCCCAGTGATCTTGTACGGTTAAACCCGCAATTACCTCGCAGCCTACATATTTACCCGCTTTCATGGCATCAACGGCCTGATCGCGGTGAAACTGCCATGGTGTGGCAATAATTACGGCGTCGATATCTTTACGCTCAATCAGTTTTTTATAGGCATCGGTGCCACCGGTATATTCGGTTGCGGCAGGTCTTCCTTTTTTGGCAATAAAAGCACGGCAAACTTTAAGTGAGCTTTCCTGGGTATCGCAAATCGCAACAATTTCTACATCGTCTCTCAGCGCACCTTCAGAGATGTGGCTCATGCCGCGGGCACCTACACCGATATAACCCAATCTTACTTTTCCACTGTCTGATGAGGCAAATAAACTTCCGGTTGGCAGGATGGTTAAACCAGCAGCCGTAAATGCACCATTTTTGATAAAATCTCTACGTTCCATTTGTGTTGTTTAATATTTATTGTTTAGTTTTTTAATTGATCCCTTAAATGTTTTGAACAAACGTTTTACTAACTACTTTTTGGCACTTTTATGCCTTAAATCTATTCTTCTACAGCGGGTTAAAATGCCACAGACCTGCTAAAGGTTTTTGAAGTTTTTTGTGTTAAAATATAGTTTATAATCCTTAATCCTGCCGTTGGCATTATCCTGCCTTGGTAATAACTTTAATCCTTTTATAGTATAACTTTTACCCAGATCGATCACCAGCTGATGCGGTGGTTTAGGCGATCGGTCTTCCCATTGCGTATGCCAGTAACTGGTAAACTGCAGATCGAATACATTGGCTGCATTACCATCATTGCCACCAAGCTCTTCACTATCAGCATATACAATTTTCCAGTTGTCACGCGGTATTTCATTGCCCTTATCATCCAGTAATACAATTTCGGCAACCGAGCTGTAAGGCTGGCCTTTTTGCTCTGATAGCGCTTCCAGACAGAAATACCGTGCCGTTACAGGTTTAAAATCAACAACCTGCCATTTGTTATCGTTGGCAAAACTGCCTTCGGCGTAGGCTTTTTGTGTGCTATCCCATTTTTGATTGGCTTTCCGGTGCAGCTCAGGTTGTTTTTCGTTTACGACATCCAAAATGGGTTTATCCAAAAAGCTTAAAGCAGGTTTGTCCATTCCAAAAAGATCAAAAACCACCACTTCATTTTTCCCATTTTTAAGCCAGCTGCCCGGCACGAGCATGGTTTGCGTTGGGCCGATATTCCAGTACCTGCCCAAACACATTCCATTTAACCAAACTAAGCCTTTATTCCATTTACCCATATCGAGGTAAGTATCTTCTAATTTATTGGCAATAAAACTTCCTTTGTAAAAAGAAGCCGTAGCTGGCTGTTTGCCAAGCTTTTCATAACGGAGCGGAATATTCATGTCCCCCAGTCTGATCGGATAGTTCTTCCAGCCTTTTAATGCCTGCTGTTTTCCGTCTTCAGAGAGGTATACTTCACCATGGATGCCTTTCCAATCGTGCATCTGATAACCATAGTTTACCCTACCCGTGGCCTCTAACAGAACCCTTAACACACTTTTATGCGTACGGGCGGGTATTTCGATGCTGAATTTATTCTTTCTCCTGTCGAGCTCACCAATTTTTTTCCCATCAATATACACCAAAGCATAATCGTGGATATCCTTAAACACCAGGCTGGCTTTCTTGCCCGCAGCCAAACTGGTTTCGTACAATACACAACCAAAATCCTGGTTTAAATCTTCCATCAGCATGGCTGTATCGGTCAAAACAGGTTTAGGCAGGTTTTTATTCAACACCGCTACCGAAGAAAAAGCAACAGGTTGCAATTTCTGGATTTTATTTGCCGCAGGCACATCAGGCAAAACCTCACCTGCTTGCAGATAATTGGCAAATAACTTGCGGATGGCGTAAAATTTAGCAGTGGCATTCCCAGCCTCGTCAATCGGGGCATCGTAATCGTAACTGCTGGTTTGCGGTAAATAAGGAGGTGCATTGGCGCCGCTATAGGTACCAAAACTGGTGCCGCCATGTGCCATGTAAATACTAAAGGATGCTTTATTGTCGAGCATGTATTTCAGTTCGGCCACAATGCGTTGCGTATCACCTACATGATGCGGCCTGCCCCAGCTATCGAACCAGCCCGGGTAATATTCGCCACACATCAAAGGCCCCTTAGGCTGTATGGCCCTTAAAGCTTTAAAATTGGCCTCAGGATCGCTGCCAAAGTTAACTACGGCAAACAGATCATCCGGGTGGTCGTTCTTTAGTTGCGAAGGTCCATCGCAATGGAAAAGCGGCACATTAAAACCGGCTTCCTTTAAATCGGCCTTAATGATGTTCATGTAATCTTTATCGTTGCCATAGCTGCCATATTCGTTTTCTACCTGCACCATAATGATGTTGCCGCCTTTGCTCACCTGCAGGGGCGCAAGCTGTTTACCAACGGCCAACAAATATTTTTTCGACCGCTCTAAGAAATGTGGATGTTGCGTGCGCAAACGGATGCTTTTATCTTTTAGCAGCCACCATGGGAAACCGCCAAACTCCCATTCGGCACAAGAATATGGCCCTGGTCTTAATATCACATATAAACCCACTTCTTTAGCCAGCCTGCAAAATTCAGCCGCATCGCTCTGCCCCGTCCAGGTAAACTGACCGGGCTGTTTCTCGTGCATGTTCCAGAACAAATAGGCACATACCGTATTTAAGCCCATGGCCTTGGCCATTTGTAAACGCTGTTTCCATTCGGCTTTTGGTATGCGTGCAAAGTGCATCTCCCCACAACGGATGACATAAGGCTTGCCATTGAGTTCGAAAGCCTCGTTACCAATGGCAAACGATGTTTCTTGTTGTGCCCGGCCATTTATAGCTAAGCCACATAAAAGCACAAGGGTGAGGATATTTTTAAGCAGTGGGACGCGCATTTGTTCGGTTTTGTTGATTTGTATTTTTTAAAAGTATAACAAGGAAATGAGCAATACAACATAAATAATAGCGCAAACGATTGACTGATTTTTATACAAGCCGTTTTATTTGCGTAGAATTTCGCCATGCATTTGCTGATGATGAGACTTTAGCCTTTGACCTTAAAAAGCCGTGGAATTACTTCCCCAAACACAAAAGAAAATGGGGAAATATGGCAACAGCAGATTCATTCATTTACACCTATAATCGTTACTCTTGAATTTTATTTGTACTCTTCAAAACCAAAAAGAAGGGCCATAGCTGCATAGAACGGGCTGTTAGATAAAAACAAACCGTTTATGCACTTTAATAAAAATAACTGGATTAGCTTTTGCCTACAACTTTTTTAGTGGATAAATTGAAGCATATATATCCATTGATAATCAACTAAACACCTACCTAAATTAGAAAAGCTTATGGCAAACACCGACAGTGGCTACCCGATAAATGCAGCCAATTTAAAAGATTTAATTATCCGTTTAAAAACCCTGGGGGCTGATTATACTCCGCCCAAGCCCAAAATTACTATTGAAGCCTTAGAACTCCTATCTAAAAATGCTGAAGAGGCCAATCGAGCTTTAAGTCTGGTTTTGCCTGTTTACAGCAATGCTGTTGATGAACAGGAAATACTATTCAAACCGCTGGCCGCTTTGATTACCCGAAGTTACAATTACTTTAAGGTAGTGGTTGATAATCCTGATAAGTTACAAACGGCTAAAACACTTGCCGACCGTTTAAGGGGCATGGGGAAAAACAGTATTGCAGCCGATGGTTCTGATGGTCCATCTAAATCCCGGGTATCGTACGATAATAGAGTGGAAAATTTTAAACAATATATTGACGTGTTAAATACGAGTAAAGTTTACGAACCTGCTCAGGAAGATATCAGCATAGGCACTTTTCAGGCTTTGCTCGCCAAAATGGAGACTAACATCACAGCGGTTGCCCTTGCTAAAGCACCTGTTGATGATGCCCGTAAGAAGCGTTTTAATATCTTCCATGGCGAAAAAGGTTTGATCGATACGGTATTAGACGTTAAAAATTATATCAAAGCGATATTAAAAAGTGATCACCCGCAACGCAAACATATCTTGGGTTTAACTTTTACAAGATTGAAACTGTAAGTAGGTACTCAAATCTTTATTTGATATGAGGCTGTATCATAAATCATGATCAGCCTCTTATTTGTTTAGGTGCGTTTTTACTGGTTCTTTTTTACAAGATTTATTTGGGTTTGACATTGATATAATGACTTGATTTTCATATATTTAT
>Ga0163161_10000287_pt1 | contig 44102 bp, 46 predicted proteins | sample S45metaG_FD_129847 | JGI IMG/M metagenome (GOLD analysis project Ga0163161, IMG submission 129847) | Switchgrass rhizosphere microbial communities from Kellogg Biological Station, Michigan, USA - S4-5 metaG | ecosystem: Host-associated > Plants > Roots > Rhizosphere > Soil | place: USA... | reverse complement strand
TGATTATTCCTACTTTAATTTACGGATACCTGTTTTCAAAGTTAGATTTTCCGGTTACCGAAAGGGTATCATCTGGCTATTCTAGTTCGGATATGTATAAAGCAGTACTTTCTCCGTTGTTTATCTTTATGTTCATCTGTATGTTTGGGACGGCCATTACCGAGTTATTTACTGGTCAATGGATCGGTTTATTACTGAAGAATGTAACAGATAATGCCATTTTATTGCTCACGCTGACCACGGGGATTATGGTAATTGGCCGGGGTTTTGCCGAGCCTGTGGTTCATCGCCTTGCTCCTCAGGGCGTACTGCTCTTATCTGCAATATTTGCTGCAGCGGGACTTTACATGCTGAGCACTTTTACCGGAAATTCCGTCTTCTTCGCTGCAATCATTTTTGGTATAGGTGTTTGTTATTTCTGGCCGACCATGATCGGTTTTGTGGCGGAAAACGTTCCTAAATCCGGAGCACTTGGACTAAACCTAATGGGGGGTGCAGGGATGTTTGCTGTTTCTATTTATACCATGTTTATGGGGAGTTTTTACGATAACCTGATTGTTAAACATTTACCTGCCGGTGCCTCGTTAGGCGCTTATTTAAAAGCTCCGGAAAATTCGGCATCAGCACAGGCGCTTGCCAATGCCAAAAATCTGGCAGGCCCAGAAATTCTGCAGGCTACGCTGATTATCCCTATTATATTGATTGTGGCGTTCGGCGGATTGGTTATCTACCTGCGTTCACGAAAAAAGAGCAGGTCTGTAGCTTTGTAACTAAAAGATAATGACTTTATAGGCTATCCGCCCTAATGCATTAGAACAATAATATCTGTAAATAATGATGTTAAATCCATCATTAATTACAGATATGAGGATTACTGTATTGTTCTTAAATAAATTAATTATAACAAAGAACTGCCCGGTGACAGCTCATATGGTACTTTGCCTGCTTCAAAAATCCTTGTGTTTTCACTTCCCTCTGTAGTGATTTTATCATCTAGTATCCTGATCCAATTGCCTTCGCGCAGGCCTATTACCTTTATGGTATTCTGTGTTAGAAACTCCATAATCCTGGTTTCCCTTGTTTCTCCGTTATGTTTTAACTCCGGATTTGGATCGAGGTAATGGGGATTAAGATTAAAAGGAACAAGTCCCATGCATTCAAAAGAAGGAGGATATACAATAGGCATATCATTGGTGGTTTTCATGTTTATGCCACCGATATTGCTTCCGGCGCTACAGCCCAGATAGGGTTTGCCCAGTTGATGTTTTCACTTAAATGCTTCATCAGTCCGAGTTCATGAAGTGTTTTTATCAGAAGAAAAGTATTGCCTCCCCCGGTAAAAAAACCTTTAGCGGCATGGATCGCCGTAATGGGATCATTGAATTCGTGCAGGCCTTTAATGCAGATATTTAGCTGTGAGAAGAAATCCCGGGCTTTTACAGTATATTCTTCGTGCGAAATGCCTCCCGGCCTTGCAAAAGGGATAAATATAATTTCATCTATCCCGGCAAAGAGCGTAATGAGCTCATCTTTTAGGTATTCCAGATAATTGCCGCCAAACAGCGTAGAAGTGGATGCAAGGATAACATTCATTTTATTTTGCTTTTGGCAATTATACCGTTTTTCGTTGAATAATTGTTGTGCAGAGCCAGTAGAAAGATCGGCCATTTTCTAGTTAATGAGAAACAGAAAACTGAAGTTTTTTTCAGAAATGGAGTCAGTTTTTCTTTAAAGCATGTTTTCTTTATGCCTTCCAGATAAAAACTAATGCTGGGCATTAGATACCCTGGCTGCAGGAAGATATTTCCTTCGCTCATTTGTCCACTCTTTTAACTTTGGAACAATAAACAGGATTGCAAAGGCCAGTATGGAAATGACTGCTTGTAAAGAGAGGTTGATCTTGGTTACCGGGTTAATATCTACTTCACCCATTACAACATATAGGCGATATACGCTTCTTATAATAATGAGTACCAATAAGTACCTGCTCCATTTGAACCTGCGTTTGATCAGGATAAAAAGAAGATAACGCGTGATGAGGATCGATATAAAAATAATCAGCTCCTGTGTACTTTTATAATCGTAGAAAAACAGATTTACTATCCCGATTAAAAAAGTAATTAAAATAAGATTAGAAGATAAGGAATACTTATTCTTCATTAATTTAAAATTTACCAACTTAAATAGGTTTAAGACGACAGACGATGCAAATGTCCTGATAATTTTTTAAATAAGGTAATTTTGATATGTTAAAGAAATCTTAAACTATTGATATTTGTCAATAAATAGTGAAATAGCTATTAAAAAAAACGGATTGCTGTTTGGCAATCCGCTTTATATTTTAGTCTGAATTTTGTATTATGCTTTCATTACACGGTCTTTAACCTTTACCGCAGGGTTGCCTTGGTAAATACTGTAAGGCATTAAGTTTTTGTTCGCTACACTTCCCATTGTTAACACCGCATGACTGTGCAGGGTTACGCCAGGACCAACTGTAGCTGCGGCACCAATCCAAGCCGCATCTTCCAGCACAATGGGGCCAGTCATTAAGTCAAAATTTGTGCGGCTATAATTGTGATTTCCGGTAATGAGCACAGCCTGTTGCGAAATACAGCAGTTTTTGCCAATTTTTACCTGATCCAAATTGTCTACATAACAATCAGCAAGCCAACTATAATCGCCAATTTCCAGTTTCCATGGATATTTGATGTGAATGCCTGGTTTTATGCGTACCTCTTTACCAATTCTGCTACCGAATAACCGTAATAAAGCAACCAGTACCGAACTGACTGGCATCAAACGGCCTTTAAAAAAGATAACATCCGTAAAGTACCATAAAACCTGTTTGAAGATGGGAGCACCAACCTTAAAATCGCCAGTATCAAAATTCTTATGTAGCTGTGTTTCTAGCAATTTTTCCTGCTTATTTGTTGTTGGCAATGGTTTGATTTTTAACTAATTTATTGCTTTTCTTGATCCAAAAATATAACATTGCGAAAATGCAGATGTATACAATGATATTAAAAATTTCGTGGTGATAGGTAAAATTGTTCCGCTGCGATTTAAAGAATCCCAGTAATACACCCAAACCTGCAATACGCAATACGTTCAGAACGTAGATGGCAATAAAACCGATGACCAGCATTTTTAAAGTCGATTTCCATGACGCAGGGAATGCCAATACAAAAGCGGCCAAAAAACTCATTACACCAAGGCCAAGGCAGGAATAATTCACACGCAGATAAGGCCCGGCGACGACCATAACGTCCATTTCATTATGAATGGCATAAAAGCCAAAAGCCTTAATAATCCATACTGCAGGTGCAATTAATGCTGTTTTTAAACATTGGATATAATCAAAGTGATCGGCAATATAGGCATTATAGAATCTGGAACCAGGGGTCATCACACTATTCATAAACAGATTACCCTGGCTAAACAGGATGTATAATATGAACAGGGCAACCACGAATTTGATGGCCTTTTTATTCGCTTCTTTTTTCGCTTCTTCTGGAGTCATATGTTATCAGCATTTATAATTTAACTTCTGTTTTTTTGAATTACTTTAATTTTTTTATCGACCAGTTTTCTGAACCAGAAGCCTTGAAGATAATGGAACTTAATACCCGTGCTTCCGTCAAATATGCCCAGTTTAAAAAATATCCGGTAGCCAAAGTAAAGATAGGGGCGAAACCCTAATGGAAGTTTCCACCACAATTGTTTTAACCATGCCCGCTTTTCATCAGGACTGCCCAGTAAGTTAGGCTTTAAACTTTGTGCGCGCAACTTTAACATCCTTTCTACCTCTTCCTGTGCCACCAGATCACTATAACGCTCATGTTTGGCTTTCCAAAAAGCAATATCATTTTCTTTTAGGTTTTCTTCCAAAATCCAGCCTTTCTTCCAGATTTTGGTCTTGCCCGGTACAATAAAACGGTGGTCCATGTTTTCGTTGAGATCAGAAAACCCGATCCCTGTCCTGAACATTTTTAAAAGGTAAAAAGGGTAGAAGGTACCAAACCTGATCCAGCTTCCTTGAAAGAAGTTTTTACGGTTAAAGTAAATACCGTTAATACCGAGATGATCTTCCTCTTTAAAGTTGGCTAGCATTTCAAACAGCTCCGGTGTAACGGTTTGATCTGCATCGAGGCCGATTGTCCATGGTGTTTCAACTTTAAAATTTTTTAAAGCGAAATCCCATTGTTTCGGGTGGTTTATAAAAGGATTTTGTTTTACCTCAGCACCATAGTGTTCGGCAATTTTCAAGGTTTCGTCGGTACTTCCACTGTCCAAAATGAACATTTTCGCATTTAAGGCTTTGATAGATTCCAACAATCTGGGCAGATGGATCTGCTCATTAAAGGTTAAAATGATAAAGCTAAAATTTCGGTTCATATCAGGATTAAAGTGCTGTTGGGCTAGCTAGAATTTCTTTGTAAAGTTCAATATATTGTTTAACCAATGTATCATCGTTAAAATTAGCTTTGATTTGCAATGGAGCAGTACTTCTGATTTGTTTTCTTTTTTCAATATCCTGATAAGCCTGAATTATTCCGGTTTTGATCTCTTCAATGTTAAGTCCAGTAACCCATCCCAGGTTCTTATCAGCCACGTAATCGGCAAGACCAACAAATTTACTGATGAGTATTGGCGTACCTACGCTTAAACTTTCTACCACTACGTTAGCAAAATTTTCATTGTAGGAAGTGAGCACAGTTAAATCATGCATGGCCATTAAGTTAAACTTATCCGCATTACTCACCTGTCCAAGCCAGGTAATTTGCTCACTAAGTTTTAGCGTTTCAGCCTTGTGCTTTAAATTTTGTATATATTCTTCCTTGCCTGTACCACCGATGGTTAACTGCCAGGGGATATTAACAACTGTTAAAGCTTCAAAAAGCAATTCAAGTCCTTTCTTCTCCTCAATTCGGGAAAGAAAAATAATGTTAAAAATTAGAGGTTCTTGATACTTGCTACCCGCTACTTGATACCCACTACCTGCAACCTCAGTACCTAAACTAACCAGATTGGCGATTACCCTGATACTTTTAGGTTGTACTATTGTTAAAATATCTCTTTTTTCCTGTTCGCTGGTGGCGTGGATATGGCAATATTTTAATAAAGTTTCGCCCATTAATTTATGGATGATCGTTTTTGAAAAAGAATTCCGGTTACCAAATGTATAGGAGGTGAGCATTCCCCGAGGAGACAAAACAACGGGTATTTTATACCATTTGGCCACTAAACAGCTTAATACTGAAACTAAATTCCACCAGGCATGGATGTGGATAATGAGTTTGGCGTTTGGCGTTTGGAGTTTAGTATTGCTGTCGTCCTGAGGGGAGCCTGCACTGAACTTGACGAAGTACCGCAGCACCTTCCTTCTTAAGGCCCACAACAATCCAGGCGAAAAATGGCTGTGATCTTTTGTCCAGCGTTTAAAATAAGTAACTTTTACACCATCAACCAGAATACGTTTACCCACGCTTACATCTAATTCAGATTCTCCGTTTGCTGCAGTCGTTAATACTCGCAAATCATCAATCCCTAAGCTCTCGACGCTAACCGCTAATCCTACTAACGCCTCACATAATTTCCCTACACTCTGTATAGGTCCTCCATACACGTAGGCAGGTTTGTAAGAAGCAGTAATATGAATAATCTTCAATATAAATCCTTTGAACAACTAATTCCTAACCCCATAACCGCTAACCTCCTAAACACTGAGCAGCTAATCAAATACAGGCTTCAGTACTTTTATGGTTCTGAGCAGATAAAATAGGAACCACATAATTACATAACCCCAAAAAATATTATTGAACATAAATTCGAAGTTATTTCCTCGCCAAAGCCCCTGAAAGATGCTATTGAACATAATTACACAGCCTAGCTCGTAACCGCCAAATATCTCTTCAGCTTTATCTGATAGGTACTGTACAATCATTCCATAGAGCAACATGAAGAGGAAAACCCCTGGAATACCAAAGCTTAAATAAGCATCAACCACAGGGCGGGTTTTAGCAGAAACTGTCGACATTTTATGCGCCACACCGGCATCATAAACACGTTGCATCGAAACGGTTTCCATATTGGGTTTTCCTGACCAAAAAATCCTGGGTATAAGCCCCTCCAAAGAATTTTCTACAATCTCCCAGTCGTAATAGGGGTGATGATCGGGTACAAAATCTACAAACTGTGTAAACATTTCCATTTCACTTAATCTTCTCGTAAGGAAGCCCCAGTTGGTGTCTTCAATCTGTTCTTCGTTTTTTGAATCTAAATTTTCAAACGCCTGGTTTTGTGCTTCTTCTGCACTGACCTCACCGCCCCAGCTTTGCCGAACAGTATTGTTATAGGTTGGCAAGAAATAAAGTAATATGTAGGCCACTGGGATTGCTAAGTAAAGGATCAACTTCTTGTAATAAGGAAAAAATACACAGGCAATAACAATAATGTTAATGATAATAGGTTCTTTATATCCAGATAACGAAGCATGGATAAAATTCAGAATGAAAATTGTTGCGCCTATGCCAAGGTATTTGATGTTTTTGGTATTAAATCCCTTAACAAATAAAACTGCTGCACATGATATACCAATTAAGGTTAAAGGAAGGGCAATTTGGCTAAGCCCTGAAAAACGTTGAGCCAATGAACCAATACCAAACACAATAATGCTAAGCCAGATCAAAAAATCATCACCCTCAAAAGCTTTTACACTTTTAATTTTTATGGTATTCTTTTGCACTAATAGCATGCCTGTAACCAGTGCAGCATGAGCCAACAAACTCATTCGTTGGCAACTGGCAATCAATGCGGTTTGTTCACTTTCTTTAAACTGTGCCCCGTAATTAACTTCCGTTAAATACCGGTAACCCAAATGATCCATAAAGTAAAATATGGAGGTTGTACACATAAAACCGGCAAAAATGAGTTGCGTAAGAAATATGGGCCGCATAATTTGCTTATGGATAGGTAAATCCTGCTTAATAATAGCAGCTGGTGACAATATCGTAGTGTAAAAAATAAAGAGCGAGCCGAACCAGGCCACAAAATAAGATATGATCGGGCTATTGATTAATAAATAGGAAACCAAAACAGGAAAGTACAGTGTTAAAATAAGTCTTGTAGGGGTATTATTTTGCATCGTTATTATAAATAGTATCTACAAATGCTTCTACCTGCTTTTCAAATGACCAGCTTTGAATGATCTGTTGGGATTGAATGCCCATTTTTGTTAATTTTTCTTTACTGCCTGTTAGTTCTCTTAATTTTTGCATGAGATCATCAAGGTCATTTGATCTAAATACTTCTCCATTAATCCCTGGCTTAACAAGATCTACGGCACAGCCAACTTTTGTGGAAACCAAAACCGCTTTACCTGCTGCCATAGCCTCGTTCACAGCTAATCCCCAGGTTTCTCCTGGCCCCTTTGATGGTAAACAAAAGAGATCGCAGGCCTGATACACAACAGGCATTTCTGTTTGATTCTGAAAATCCATAAAATGAATTCTTCGTTTTACCCTCTTTCCCCAACTCCCAGCTCCGAACCCCAGCCTCCCTTCCTTGTCATCCTGAACGTAGTCGAAGGACCGTTCATTGACCATTTTCTCCGCTACCCCCTCAACCCTACCCGCTACCCTCTCAACCTTCAATTTCAAACTCCCCTCTAACACTCCATTGCCGACAAATAGTAAATGGACATTAGGGAAATCCAAAGCGTTAAAAGCCTCCAATAATAAAGATGGATTTTTTTTTACTTCAAATTTACCGGCGAATAGAATTAATATTTCCTGATCAGCAACACCAAATTTTTGTCTTAAACGATCCGCCTCTGCTTTTCTTCCTTGCGAAAATCTTTTATTATCAACAGCATGAGATGCAAAATGCAATTGCTGATCTTTTAATCCATATTTCTTGAAGTAGTTTTTATTTGCCTCTCCGACATAAAATGCTTTATCAATATGGCTGTAAACCCATTTAAGGAAATATTTTCTTAATACGCTCTTAAAGCTTTTTTGTTGATCTAATAAGGTGGAATCGCCCCTGAAGTAAGTTGGTACCTTTCCTTTAAAAAACCGCAAGGCCTTTAAGTGACTTTTCGATGCCCAGCCATAAATCAAAATTGCATCTGGTTCAAATTCCTCTACTTCTTCAATCAATGTGGGATTAATTATACCATTAAGATGGTGGGTACCAGGGTCTTTTGAAATGTTTTCTAAAAACATATAATCATAGCCCTCTAATAAGGGGATATCCCATTCAATTTGCCGGCCAAAACTTTGGTCATATTTAGCCATTGATTGTTCACCCCAGGTATAAAATACTTTCAGTTGTATTTTTTCAGACAACAGTTTGAAAACTGGTGCGTAATATTGTATGGGGTGGGTAGTAATGATTGCTAGTTTTTTCAAGCTAGTTAGTCGGGATTATGCTATTAAAAAGATCAACCTGTTTTTTTGTCAAATAGCCTGACCTGTATTTCTCAAATTCTTGCCATTTGGTTGATGGGGTAATCTGTAGTTTTACTTTGTCAAGGTAGGATTTAAGCACATCGAATGCTTGATATATATTGCTGTCTAAAGTGATTAAAAAACCAGCATTACATTCTTCAAGTATTTGAGCAGCGCTACTTTTTAGATGGAGTATTGCCAATAAATTTTTTTTTGCTAAAATGTAAGGATACAGCTTGGAAGCGGTATAAGCCGGATCATTTGACCCTAAAACAATTAAACCATCAGCATGCTGTAAATGATGTATACTTTGATAAAAGCCAATTCGGTCTGTATACTCAGAAACATAGCTTTCAAGCCCTAAATTGTTTGCAATTGGCATAAGTGTTCGTGTACCGCTTCCATTTGGCGCATAACTGGTTCCGATAAAATGGAAATGAACATTTTTAAATGCATCAACATTCTGATCTATTCCTTTTTTAAAGCTTTTTAATAATGTATTTACAGATTTTTGCATATCAAAGCCACCTCGGCCAATATAAACAAGATTAATTTTACCATTATCTCTGCTGTAAATAGGCTCGAATAAAAATGAATTTTGTTCTGCAATATTAAAATCGGGTTCGTGTGCGCCAAATGTTATAGTATTACAAGGTTTGTTAACCAAACTAGGGTATCTGTGTTTTAATGTATTAATGTATGCATCTGACACACTAATTAAGCCATCCACATTTCGCATAGCTATAGGCTCTAAATATTTGTTTAACCGATAGGAGAACCAATATTTTTTAGGACGTTCGGATTTTGGTTTGTCCTGATAATATTCTGAGTGCCATTGATCTTGAATGTCAATTACATAAGGAATACCGAACTTTTTTTTCCAAAATGGTCCCAAAATGCAAACAGGAAATTGGGTTGTTGAAAAGTAGATTAAATCAAAATGTTTATCTTTCAAAAGTTCATTTACTTTTTTTCTATAAAAGTTTAAAGACCTTAAGGCAATGCTTCCTAATCCAAATTTGCTGGTCCATTTTTTTGAAAAAGCTTTTACTTGATGCACCTTTATGTCTTTTGGAATAGAATCCAAAAGCAGTGAGTCCTTAGTCATATCACTATAGCTTTCTTCAACAACAACCAATTCTGGTTCCCAACCGTATTCCTTAAAATAAGGCAAACTCATCCTTACGCGTTGCATATCTGCAGCATTAGAAGGTGGGAAGTATGGGGAAATGATAAGAACCCTTTTCAAATTTATTTTTAGTCTTTAATTAAACTAATAGGGGAGCAATACCTGAAGATTTTAAGCATCAAGTGTTTTTTTAACGATGGATAAAAATTTTTGTTTTTCAACTTCCCAGTTAAGTATTTTTTCTGCGTACTGCGAAGCTCGTTGTTGATGCTTTAATAATAAAGCCCGGTCATCAATATAAGTTTGTAGTACTTTAGCCAGAGAATCGGGATTACTTTTTTTATAGATCATTCCCATATCCGGATATTCTTCCAATAATTGTTTTTGAGCAGTTGTATCTGAAACAATAAGAGAAAGGCCAGATTGTATATATGTGAAGATTTTATTGCTTAAAGCAGAATCGTTATTTTTGGAAAATGCTGGTTCTGTAGCTAAACCGATATCGAATTGACTGGCAAAATTATATAATGCATCTGGAGCTATTGGTGGATAAAAAAATATTTTCGGTGGCTGGCTAAAATTAAGCGTTTTAATTAATTGTTCTAATTCTATATTTATTTCTTTAGATAAATATCCTAAAACATGAAATTCTATCTCATGTTTTTCTAAAATTTTCAAAGCAGCTAAAACATCCTGTAAGCCTCTCGATAAACCGATATTTTGCGAAAACCAAATTAGTTTAATTGCACCACTATTATTTAATATTCTTTGGTTCGTAGTTAAATTTCTAGCAAATACATTTAAAATTACAGCGAAAGTTAATTTTGGAAATAACTCCTTATACTGATTTGCAATTTGTATACTGCTTGTTGTTCTATAATCTGTTCTTGGATAATATTTTTCTTCAATAAATTTCTTAAGCTTAAAATCGCGAGATACTTCGCTGTTGCTCATTTCGAAGCGATGAAGGTCTTCAGCATCAAAGCCACATTTAGAACCGTTTTTTTTAGCAGCATAAACTGCTGCAGGTAATGCTGCTAAATTATGAGCAATATACAAACTGGCTTTAATCTGCCTAGCTTCTTCTGATAACAATAAAGTAGTTCTGCCTATGGCCAGTTCTCCAATGTTATACTCAAAACCAAATTTTCGGGATATGACATTTGCAGTTTTATTAAAAAAACGAGTGGCTAGATAAAGAAACCGATGCTTTTTAGGGCTGCCGCCCACTCTTATAACCCCCCACTTTTTAGAAGCAAGCAATGGAATATCCAGTGCTGTTGCCCAGTCATTCCAATATTGATATATTAATGTTACCTCATATCCAGCTTCTACCAAAGCATCTGCCTCTTTTACAATTCTCGGATTTAGACATGGCTGGCCTGAGGTGATTAAAACGATTTTCAAGGATTAAGCTTTCTAATTTTTAGAGATAAATTTTGTTTTAAATTTTAAGAAATAACTTTCAAAAAAATAATAGGAAACTAAGCTAATTAGTGCAATAAAAAATATATTTATTGGAAAAGCTGTGATTATATTTGGCAATTTACCATCCGAAGAAGTGAATATCTGTTGCCAAATATAGATACTATAAGAACATAGGCCAATTACGTTTAATACTTTCGAATTTAATAACTTATAAAAATAGTTATTCGAGGGGAAAATATTAATGATGACTATGCAGCCAACTAATAGTGACGCAATAAGACCTGATATTATATTTTCCAGTTTAAAGAAGTTATCATAACGTAAATAAAATATTATTATAGGAAATATCAAATTAATATAAAGGCCGAATTTTCTTAGTTTTAATATTTTATTTGGAAACTTGAAAAACCATATTGCGAGTAAGCACCCAATTGATATTGGTTGAAATTTTATAAAATAGTGAGTAAAAGCATATAAAAAACCACTATTTAATGGTGGATAGTATTCCTGAAATAAAACTATAACAGGCAAAAAAGCAGCTATGAAAATAACCATGAAATAAAAAAGTGAAAATTTCCAATTAAGTATAAAAGGGAAAATCAAATAAAATTGTTCTTCGACAGAAAGTGACCAATAATGACCGGTGTACCATGTATAATAATGTGCTCTAAATAATGACGAGATATTTACCACATAAAAAGCTGCAGCTAAAATTGCAACAAAACTTATATTCAAATTATAAATGTAATTTAAAATAATAATTACAAATAAGAATAGATAGGCTACAGGAAAGATTCTTAAAATTCTTCGGATGTAAAAGTTCTTTAAATTGATAGTTTGAGTAGTAATTTTTTCTTTTAAACATAAAGTTGTAATTAAAAACCCACTAAGAACAAAAAATATTAATACACCAAGGTTTCCATTAAATAACAAAGTATAAAAATAGCTGTCTGATAAGTGAAAATGAGATATAAGAACGATAAGTATAGCAATAGCTCTGAAACCGTTTAATGAACGGAAGTAATTTTCAGATAAAATACAGGGTATCTCTGTAGGTTCTTTAAAGATAGCTTTCAATGTTTATTAAATAAATTCAAGTAATTGGCTGTAACTATTGGTACATCAAATTGTTTTTTTGCTGTTTCTCTGCATACTGCTCTATCTATTAAATTAATGTTCCTCAACTCACTTATCATATCCTCTTTGTTATTTACAACAAAACCAGTTTTGCCGCTCGTAATTACTTCAGGAACAGCCCCCATATTATAGCCTAAAACAGGTGTGCCACATGCCATTGCCTCAGCCATTACCATCCCAAAGGCCTCTTTTATGTTTATTGGGAATAACAGTGCTTTTGAGGCGCCTAAATACGTGTTTTTCTGCTCATCATTTACAGCCCCAACATACATGATCTTTTCGCCATCAATGTGTGGCTTAATTGCTGTATTGAAATATTCTATTTCATGATTTTCGTTCGAAATATTACCAGCAATAATAAGCTTGTTGTTTGTAGTTTTTGCAACTTCAATAGCTATATGGCACCCCTTTACCTTATCTAATCTTCCTAAAAATATTAATGGAGCATCATCACCTACAGCACTCTTAAAGTCATATTTTGAAAAGTCTATTGCATTGTAAACTCTTGTCCAATTGCCAATGCTTTTAGCGGAGCTGATACAATCATAACTTGGTGCCGTAAATTTTAGATTTTGGTTGGGCAATTTATCAATAAATGCAATATTTTTTGAATCTATTGTTCTACCGTATGTCATGATTTTTTTTACCCGGTGATTCAATATTGGAAGCAAATAAACTAATCGTCCAAAATTGTGGATCAAATCAAATTCATTTCTGTTTTGGTATAAGAATCGCCATGCAAGGATGATTTCCTTGAATTTTTGATACTTTGATCTTTTTAAATTATTTATTCCAAACTCATAGGTTTTACCACTGATTTTTGAATTTGGCCCAGCAAGTAGCGCAACTTCATGTCCAAGTTTTTTATATTCTTCGGCAAACATATACACAAGGCGTTCGTGCCCGCCATAAAGTGGGGGAGGAACGGGAATGCCAGGATCCATTATTAAGAGGATTTTCATTTTATTGTTCTGGCTATAATACTATTGGTGAGCTGAACATATGCCATAGCTTGCGATTTGAGCGTTAAATTTTCTACAATATAATTTCTTGGTGTATATCTTCTTTGTACAATACCAGTTAAAAACAGATCTAAACGATCATTAAATTCTTCTAAATTTTTAAACTTCTCACCGCAACATTTATCCCAGTATGGTACTGAACTCACCCCTTCAAAGCTTACAACATCTGGAAAATAGTCAGGATCTTGCCAAAAGCCACCTCTGTCCCAAGCCAATATTGGAGTGTTTGTGGATAAAGCTTGTTGATACGCAAAACCTTGAGTTTCATGCTCGCATAAAAAAATCATTCCATCAACTTTACTTAATAATTTATGGTATTCATCCTCCTTATAATTACCATATTTGATATATTCTATCGTGACTTGTTTTTGATCCAAAGCATTTAATATGGGTTTTAAAAAGGTAGATTCTAAATAATTATAATCCCATCTTATTTTATCATAGACTAGAATTCTCGGTCTATCTCCAATTTTTTTTTTTGTTGGCATCCATTTTTCTGTTTCAATACCGCTTGGCCATACTGACATGTTTTTTTTATTCGGTAAATCTCGTTCATAGAGTATTTTCATCCATTCACATGGTGCCAGAAGGTGTTTTAGATTGCTATAGTCCCAGAAATCGTTATCAGTAGGATGTGACGGTAATGCTGGGCCATAAATTATCGATGTGTGTGTTGGTATTTTGTCTATTACATGTGGCCTTCCAACTACTAATGCCCATTTCGTAGAGTCCTTTCTTAATGCCCGGTAGTTATTAATTTCATATGGATGTCCAATTTCATCTAAACCGTGAATTAAATTTAGAAACCATCTTTTTACTCCGCTTACTGGTGCTTTTCCACGTATTAATCTTCTAATTATTGAACGCGGATAACGATCATATCTTATCCACCTATCTGCTTGTATTTCTTCGTAAAAAATATGCAATTTATTCATTGATCCTTTTTAGTTTGTCATCAGGATTACCTGAAATGCCTGCTATGTACAGCTTTTTAAGATTTTGGGTATTTAGAGATAGCATATGTATAGCTTCGCCCATAGCACGTTCAATAGAGATTGTTGGGCAAAAAATATTATCTTTATGGCTTAGATTTATTGCGTTTTTTAAAATTCTAATGAAGCTTCTAGGACCAACAATTCTTGAAGAATAGGCATACATAAAGTTCAGTGCGCAAATCAAAACTTCGTGAAGAATATTTTTGTTCCTGAAGTAATAAGCTCGGGTAGAAATGGTTTTTGGACCATCGAACTTTCCAACAAAATCAAAATCTCTTAAATTTTTAAAATCCCATTGCTCAGTCAAAATATATCTGCCAGAAATTTTGAAAATAGGTACATTATCCGGTAGGTTTCTAATCCCGAGTAATAACAAATAAATTTCTGAAAGACCTTTGTTTTGATAGGGAAACACATCTATTGACCATAACCTGGCTGGTTTTAATATATCTTTTTCCCTTTCTGATATAGAGGGATAAGAATTGTCAAAAACATAAATATTGGTAAATTCTTTTAGAGAATTTATTGTTGCTTCAGTCTGTTTCAGTCGTTGATCATTAGAAATGAAGTTTCGATATTTGGTTACCGAAGTAGCTGCAGGAGGAACTAGTGTAGAGCTTATTATTGCAATCATTAATTACGAAATATACTTTTGTTTGAGGTATTGTAGGTTTCGAGCCAGCTTCCAGTGTAGTCGATTTGCTATAAAATCAAAAAAGTGATTTCCAATATAAAGTTTTGGTATCCGTTTTTCTCCAAGAATTTTAAGCGCATATTTAATACTTGTCTGACTGAGGTCTTTAAATTCCGGATATGCCCTTACAGCCAATTGCCAAAATGCATCGGAAATCATCATCTTAAATTCCATGTCATTGGGGTAATAGCCTATTAAAGTCTCTGCTTTGCAGTTTACACTCTTTATCGATGCAGTAATATTTTTTCTTCCATTAGCATTAGAAAGACTTCCAAATTCATGTTTACGGTAGTATACTAAACTTTCTGGAACATATATTACCTTTTTGGCCTTTAAAATCACGCGAAGAAAAAAATCTCCATCATCATCAACACTTAAAGTTTCGTTCCATCTTCCAGCATTCTCAATAATGTTTTTTGGACATAACCAAGAATGGATTTCTACCATACCAGCTGGAAGATTATCTATTACTCCGTAAAGTTTTTTGATAAAATTTTTAGGAGTTTCAAGAAATTTAATTTTACGTGCGATATGGCTATTTATAATGTTATGTTTAGCGGTTGGTGATATTCTAAAGTTAATACAGTCGCCGAAAGAAATAGCGTTGGGATGTTTTAATAATTCGCGCATCTGCAATTCAATTTTATTCTCTGCCAACAAATCGTCTGCATCTAAAAACTGAATGTATGTACCGTTAGCATTTTTAAGCCCAAAGTTTCTAGCTGCACTGGCTCCTTTATTAATCTGTTTGAAAACCTTAACCCCGAGCCTTACATACCTTTGTGCAAGTTCAAAAGAGTTGTCTTCAGAACCATCATCTACAACAATAACTTCGATATATGGATAAGATTGATTAAGAGCCGATTTTATACAAGCATCTATAAAATTTGCTGAATTAAAGGCAGGGATAATAATGGATACAAGTTGGGGCATCAGGCAGAGAAATTAATTTTTTTCGACAGCTTTATTGATGGGCGTTCAACAATCAAAAAAAATATTGATGCAGCTGCTATAGCCACTATTACATTGAGTAGCAATATCCAAATTTCAAAATGAAGTAAAGAAGGCCACACCTTTTTAATAATACCATTTGAATAAACCAGAATTAATGGATGTGTAAGGTAGAGTGAGTAAGATATTTTACCTAGATAATTTAAATAAATATTTTTCTTATGGGTATACAAAACTACCAGAATTGAAAGTACTATAAGAAGTCCCAAAAGCCATCCGCTCAAGTATATAATCAGTCCTAAAAAAAGAACTATTAAGAATAGAAAAATTTTGTTTTGGCCAAACTGATATTGAAAAGTTGCCATTCCAATCGAAAAATATAAGGCGTAGGTATTTATAAGATAATAATCATTTGTAAAATTTAGAAAACAACTTAACCCAAAAACACATAAAAACCAGACTTTGTAATATTCAGATTTATTTAGGAAATAAAATAACCCAATTAGGATATAAAATTGAAATTCTATAGACAGTGTCCAAAACACATGGTTATAATATTCATACTTTGTAAAAGGTACATAGTAAAAAATATGTGCTAAAAACTGAAAAATATTAAAAGGGATAACTTTACCATTAAATAGTGAAAATCTATTTAATAAACTAAATGTTATTAGTGTTAAAATGATTACTGTAATATAAACAATATCTATCCGTATAGATCTTCGGAAAATAAATTTAGGAAATAATGTCGTGCGATAATTTAACTTCTGCATAGAAAGGAGAATAACATAGCCGCTGATAAAAAAAAAGACTTGTACCCCCAACTGACCATAGTTGAATAACTTTTTCAGGCTTTGGTGCTGGCCGAGCATCATACTGTAATGGCAAAGCACAACACTAATTGCCGCAATACCTCTTAAATATTGGATACCAAAGTTAAATTTAGTGGCTAACTCCATTAAAAATTTTTAACCATCGTTTATGGTTTGTTGTATCTTCAGGGACCCTGTTGTTTTTAAACCATGGTTCTATTAGATAAGCTAGATACAAATCTGGGTCGTTATCGATTTCAATAATTCGATCAATTAAAGGAGAGAAATCAAGTTGATTGGTTTGTAGCGTCATTTTTAATTGTCTGCCCCAGCTCTTAACTTTTCGTCTTAATCTTATTGGCAAGCTTTTATAAAACTGTGGACGAATATCTACAAAGTTTTGCTGTGCTTTTTTTTCCAAAAAACTAATTATTCTACTGTCTTTAAAATTTAAATATTCTGAAGCATTTATGAAACTTTTGGTATTGAATATTTCCCCAATATTTGGGTCGCCAAGGTAGATAGGTATACTACCTGTTTGCATAGTGTCGTAAAGTTTTTCAGTTTGATATCCTGGGTACATATAGTTTTCAAAAGCAATTGTAAACTTATATGGCGTTAGAAATTGACGCTTCCTTTCCCAGACATCACCTTTATACATTTCATCAATTGGTGCCATATTATTCATTGATTTGCCTGGAGAATCTATGTGTTTGTATGTCGACAATTGTTTGAAGAAACTCTCTCGATAATTTACTGGGTTGGAATAAAGGAAGTTGCAAAACTTAGTTTTTGATTTAATCAGTTTAGTTAAATCCTCATCATCGCTTTTTATCAGAAGTTGCGGGTCAAGACCATGCCATTGAATTCGCTTATATCGTGTGTCACCGATTTCCTTCTCTTCCGGAATTCCGAAAGCCCATTCACAAATAGACAAATCTGGAATAATGTTCTCACAGAAATAACCAATTCTGGTATAGTCTCCTTTTGGAGGGAGATCGTTTCCATATGGACCAAAAAGTATAAAATCGGGTTTTTCGGAATGGATGAAATCAAACTCACTGAGTAACTCTGAAAAGATTTCTTTCTTTGCTGTTTGAAGATTAATTCCGTTTTGACACTTTATGTAAATTTTTTTTTTCAATTAATAATATTTTGGAGCCTTAATTATACCCATTTTATGGGCAAGAAGTTTAATGCAAAAGTTTAAAACCTTCCAAAAAGAAGTATTAACCAGGAATTTATAGGCAAAAAATACTTTTATAATTTTTAATGGTGGATAACCTAGGATATTCATTCGAAAAAACAGAATCTTTCTGTTCCGCCATTCTATATCATGTTGTTGTTTTTTAGAGAGATCGCCAAGTGGTAATAAATGTTTCCACTTGGCGGCATATTTTAACGAATACTCTACCCAATCTTTATTAAGCTGTCCCGAAGAAAAGTGCTCAATCAACATATCGTTAAATACGTAAACTTTGTGTTTTTGACCTACCTGGGTGCAGAAATCTAAATCATATAGATGGAATTTGTCGAAATTATTCTCATCGAAAGGATGTTCTTCCCAAATCTCTTTAGGACAGAAAAGTAAAACTCCATCCAATGTTTTAACCTCGTTCCATTTACTAGAATAATCTGGATTAACGAGAGATTTACCTGTATTATAATGTTGTATTACATTTAGATAATCTGTTTGATAAAGTCCTTGAGCCCATATGCTTGGTACTATTGATTTAAATGTAGAACCTGCAATACCAACGACTCCAATTTTTTCGTTTTGTTCAAAAAAATCAAGAATTTCCTTCCCCCAATTTGTCGATTTAACCAGAATATCCTCATGCATGAAACATAACATAGAATTCTTCGCATGCGCAGCGCCTATGTTATACGCCTTGCAAATGCCATAATTTTTAATATTATTGTCAATTTGAATAAGCTCGTACTCTACACCTATTGTAGCTTTAATATTTGCAGATACTTGATTGTAAAATTCATTGCTGATTGAACAAATAATTATAGAAATCATTTTTTTACACAAATGTTTATTTGAATTTCTTTTTTATCCAATTACTCAGTCTATATAGCCTTGAATTTTGATAAGGCTTTAACAAGCTATCAATCAATATCTTTTCACCTTCAAAATAGCTACTGCCAATTGTTGGTAGAGAGGTGTCGGATGCAATGCAAATATTATAGATTGCATCTTTCATGTTATCATGTCTCGAAACTTCGTCATAAGTCCCACCATGATAACTAAAAAGAGTAAATTCTTTTTCTTGAGGAACAATCAAAGAACCCATTACTATTCTTTGAAAATAAAATGATTGATTTTTGAAATATCTAGAGATTAGATGTTTAAATTCTATATTCGTCAATTCCTTAATATGAAAGTGATTGTTTTCTGGGATTACTTTTTCAGGGGTAGACATTACTAGAACTCCACCAGGTTTTAAAACTCTTTTAATCTCAGACATCATTTCTTCGTGTTTATCATGGTGCTCCAGTGTCTCGAAACTTACGACTATATCAACGGAAGCATTCTCTAAGGGAATCTGATCCGCTGACCCATGTTTGTAGCTTAGATTTTTCTTTTGATATTTTGTATTGGCATGTTTTATCGATTCTTCGTCGATGTCTACTCCATATGTAAAGGTCGCAACATTAGATATCAAGTTGCTTCCATATCCTTCGCCACTCGCAATGTCTAGCACAACTTTATCCCTCACCAACTCTATAATAATACTATAGCGGTGTAGATGTTCAATCATGATGTAGTTTTCTACATAGGTAACCAAACGTTCACCAGTCCAAGGTAAATCTTCCATATTTATATTAAAAATTTATCGATTTTAATTTAGGCAACAGATCTTCAAGATCTGTTTAATTAAGATAACGAAGCTGACTTTAACTCAACGAAACAGCTATTCTAATCATCTTTTTGGATAAATCTAAAATCTGGATCGAGATTTTGCATTTCCAGTTGAGATTGAAGGTATTGATAAATGGCAGCTATCTGCTTAATATCTGTTGCCGTGTGTGTATCTATTTTATTTTTTTTTTGCTTATCGAAGAATTTTCCAATGCCGATTTTGATTTTAGACCATGTGGAAATTTCTGCTCCATCTCCGGCATATTCATAGAAAATAGATGCCCTATTTCCTTGTTCAGTAATATTTTTTTTATTCTTTAATGCAGATATACTTTGGTTGTGATAAACCGATAGCGCATTAAAACCTGTGTAATATGTAATATTAGCTTGAAGATAGCTAATGTGTAAAGAATATTCCCAATCGATCATTATATATCCCGTGTTATATAAACCAATGAAGGAAAGCGCTGTGCGTCTAATAAGCATATGCACATCACCAAAGGTAAATGAGGGTTTTAATCCCGTTCTCCATTGATCAAAGTGAAATAGTCTGCTATGTTTCTGTATTTCTTTATAATTACTTAATGTAGCGCTTAGGTCATTCGATATCATTACGTCAATCTTTGGATTATCGATCATATACCTTGCACATTTTCTTATAGATTTATAGTCAAAAATATCGTCATCAATTATTTTTTTAATAATTATGCCTTTTGCTAATAACATCGCTTTATTCCATCCGTGCGCCTGATTCCTATCTACTTCACTAATATAATAATTGATTTGCCCGTTATTGAAAAGCTCTTGTAAATAATCTTGTGTACTATCGGTACTATTCCCATCAACTACTATAATTTCTTCATTAGCCTGTATATTGTCAATAAGATGGGATAAAGTAAGTCTCAAAAATGGTAATCTATTTCTGGTACAAATTATAAAGGAGATTTCAATTTTTGACATATATCATAATGGATTTCTAAATGTAGATTTTATGAGCGAGCTAATATAAAATCTACTAAATAAAAAGCTGGGATGCCTTAATAATAAAGGAAATAGGCCTAATTTTTTTTGAATTTGTTTTACCGTTTCGACATAAGCAAGAAATTTTATCTCATAGAGGTAAAGGGTTAAAAATTTATTAAGGTGGGTCTTTCTAAAATCTTTAACACTTTGAATTTTTTCTTCCTTAAACTTTAATTCGTAGAGACTTGTTTTACTTTCTTGATGATGCCTAAAATAAGCGAGTAATTTATTAGTATGAAAAATATCATTTTCTTTGAGATTTAAACGAAGTAGTAAATCCCAATCAAAGGAATAGTGTAAGTTAGAGTTGATTTTGCAGTCTATTACATTTAAATTTAACCATTGTGAAGGTTGCTGAAAATTAGATCTCTCGCTAATTAACCCCTTGAATGTTAAATCCTGTTTATTATATTCATATTCGACTATTTCTTTACTTATTATAATCGCACAACCTCCAGCGATAACTTTTGCATCTGGATTTTGAATAAAATTTATTGCAATATTTTTCAATGCTCCTTCAGCTAATAGGTCATCGCTATTTATCCAATTAAATATTTGGCCCGTGCAAAGTTTTAATCCCTTGTTTATAGCATCTGCCTGCCCTTTATCTCTTTCACTTATCCAGTAAGATAATCTATCATTATATTTATTTATTATTGACAATGTCTCATCATCGCTCCCACCATCAATAATCATATATTCCAAATTTGGATAATTCTGGTTTAAAATTGATAAAATGGTTTCTTCGATATATTTTCCCTGGTTATAACTAGGAGTTACGATGGATATTCTAGGCCAGTCAATTATTTTACTAGGCATATCAACTTACTTAATATCTTTGATCATTTGATTTATGATAGTATATCTCAATTATAGGTTTGTCCCCAGGTTTTTCGTACAGAAATACTGTCTTCTAAAATTTCTTCGAGTTTAGATACAATAGAATTCATTTGAAAAAAAACATTATCAGTCTTTTTATCCATTTTTAATAGCTTATCCATACTGTTTTTTATCGAATCAGGTGAAAGAGGATCGAAATAAAGTGCATTTTGGCTTAAAAGTTCTATATGCCCATTAAGTTGTGAGCAGGCAATATTACAACCCAGATAAAAGGCTTCTAATAAAGGCATATTTGTAGGGCCTAAAAAGGATGGGAAAACCAACCCATTTGAATGTAAATAGAGCCACTTCAAATTTTCGTTACTAACAAAACCTGTAATTATAACATTTTTTTCAATGCTTAGATCTCCTATAAGTTTGGAAATGTAATTTAAATTGCCTTTGTCACTACCCGTTAGAACGAGTTTAACATCAGGTTTCTCACGAATAAATTTTTGGAAAGCCAGTAAAAGATTATAATGATTTTTATGAGGCCAAAATTGTGCGGGATATAAAAAGAATCTTTCGAAGCTTATCCATTTAGGCTTCTCACTGGAGATTACACTTTCGACAATTATGCTTGGAAATATGGGGAGGATTCGGATTTGCTGCTCGTTAATGTTATAATATTTTACAAGTTCCTCTTTTCCGGCTTTTGATTCGCAACAGATAAAAATTGCTTTGTTTAATGTTTTATTCAGGCTATAATCTCTCTGTTCATATTCATCATTAGCATTTAACTCCGGAAAAGAATATGTGCTTTTGTGGCCAAGATCCCATAAAGTCATTATGTAAGGGAAATTAGCTATTCGAACATAAGGATTAGGGTAGAAAATTAATTCTATTCCACTTTTATTAAGTTGATCAATATTATGAGTATTGTTTCTTTTAAGGTACTTATTCTTCAAATTTATCGAGAAATATTTATGGAAGAAATTCAACATTTTTCTATAAAAGAAATTTTCTCGATTGTTAAGACTAATGCTCTTCTTTGTATAATGTCTTTTCAAATTGTAACCAATAAACACAACTTCTAGGTTGCCCGAGATTTTTTTTTCATTGATTGCCTGTACTAATCGTTGTGTATAAGAGAATCCACCACCAACTTCCGGTAAATCATCTTCATCAATCCAAATACCAACTTTAAAGGGTTTATCCATTAACAATTTCAATTACGATTTGTTGATCATCAGTATTCAAGCCCAAACCACTTGGTAAATAGAAACCGTTTCTTGATAATTTCTCTGCTATCGGATATTTTTCACCTTTAAATAATCCCATTTTCTGAAATACGGGCTGTTCGTGCATACACCAAAAGAAGGGGCGGGTACCAATTTTTTGATCAGTTAGATAATTTATCATATTTTCTTTTTCCTCTTGCGTTGGTGCTACTAAGCCAAATACCCAATAAATATTCTTGCTAAAATCTGTTTTTGCAAGAGGCAGTTGGTACCCTTTTTCTTGTAAGAAAGAAAGCCCTCTTTGGTAGCGTGCACCTATTTCTCTTTTCTTGATTATAAAACCTTCAAGTTGTTCTAGTTGTGCTACACCTAGTGCTGCCTGTAGGTTTGTCATCCGGTAGTTCCAGCCTATTTCGTGATGGACAAAGCGGGGACCATCAGGCTCAAAGCAGAGGTTCCGGAGTTTTTTACATCTATCTGCCAGCTCTCGGCTGTTAGTTAGAAGCATACCACCTTCGCCGGTAGTAATGTGTTTATTTGGATAAAAACTAAAAATGCTGATATCGCCAAAACTGCCACACATTTTACCTTTGTAGGTTTGTCCATGCATTTCGGCAGCATCTTCGATTATTTTCAGCTTATATTTTTTGGCTAATTCAATTATAGGATCCATATCTACTGGTAATCCATAAATATGCACCACTAAAATGGCTTTGGTCCTAGTTGTTATCTTTGCTTCAATTTGGGTAACATCCATATTCCAGGTCAAAGGATCACTGTCTACCAATACAGGTAATGCTCCAGCCGTAACAACAGATTGCGCTGGAGAGATAATAGTGAAAGTAGGCATAATTACTTCGTCGCCTCGGCCAATATTTAAAGCTTTAACCGCAATATCTAAAGCTGCAGAACCATTGCTAACTGCTATGCCATGTGAACAGCCTATATATTTACTAAACTGCTCCTCAAATTTATTAATAAAAGGCCCTTCGCTACTGATCCAGCCTGTTTCAATACACTCAGTTAGGTATTTTAATTCATTGCCTCTAAGTAGGGGAGTGTTAACTGGTATCGGATGCATTATAATTTTTTTAAAATATAACACACGCCCCAGGTTTCGCCTGTGGGTGTGTTCTTGCTTAGAAATTCTTCGCTGTGGATAAGTTCAAATCCTGTTGCATAAGCTAGTAATTCTATTTCTGGTCTGCTGAAATGCCGCATTGGATGCTGCTCTTGAAAAAAATGAGTCGAACCGTCGCCAAGGTTTTTTACTGTAATATCATAATTGACCTCAACAATATTTAATTCGTGATGTATCACTGGATTTGCATTTCTAGTAACTTCTATATTTTGATCCTGCAGTATTTTGGTTCGCTTTTCTGGAACTTGAAAGTTTACTGCTACGCTATGCCAAACATCAAAAATAAACAGACCGCCCGAATTTAAATGACGATGTACATTTTTAAATGTATCAATTAAGCTTTGATTGTTGGTTAAATAACTGATAACGTGAAAGAGTGACAAAGCAATATCAAAGAATTGGCCAATTTCGAAATTGGTAATATCTGCTACTTTAAAGTCAACATTAACTGCTTTTGAGCGATTGGCAATATCAACCATCTCCGGACTGCGCTCTAAACCAAGAATCTGGTAACCTCTTGCTGATAGCAGGTTTGCATGTTTGCCTGTTCCTGAACCTAATTCTATGATTTTTTTACTTTCAGAACCATATTGTTTAATCAGGTCATCCAAATAATCAACTTCTGCTTCATAGTTTTTGTCTTTATAAAGAAGGTCGTAATATTGACTATAAAGTCTAAAGTTTTCGCTCATTATTTGATGTTGTTAGGAACATGGTCGAAACGCACTTTGTCTTCATCGCCACAGTACGGACCTTGTTTAATTTCTATGAGCTCTGATGATTCTAACATTTCAAAACCATGTCCACCTGCCGCAAGTAAAATTACATCTCCCGTTTCCACTATCCTGCTTTCGAGATAAACTTGGTCATCATTATAAAAATCTACACGTACTTTGCCTGATTTAACATATAGCACCTCCTGAGTAAGCGTAACCTTCCGCTCTACCAATTTATGTACATGGGGTTCGATGATATAGCCTTTTGGCCTATTCATATAGCCAAGCTGTTGAGAGTAATCTTGTGGGGTGAAGAAAGCAATGCCTTCCTTATGGAAATTTGATCTTATGATCAATGCGAGTAATAGTCCATGTACGGTAACGCTTTCTATCATAGTTAAGCTTGATTAAAATAAATTTACTTCTGCGTTTAATACTTTAAATCTGCATCAACAGTTGCAACATAATCTGTGTTGAATTTGGGGAGTTCTGATGACCAGAGTTCATCATAATTTCGTTAATATCATCACTCGCATGATCAATTCCTTTAGGCGAAGTAATCGTTTCGCCACCAACAAAATTTTTAATCCTTATTTTTTCTGTATTGTTACATATCTGAATATAAAGATATGCGGTCCATTTTACTGCATATTCATTTAGGTTTTCTGGGGTGAGGGCATTCAAATAAATGAATAATTTAAAGTTTTTTTTTCAGGATGATTAAGCCTAGAATATATTTTTTTAAAACTGTAATCTCCAAACATGTAGTATCGGTTGATTACCAATATAAAGAACGTAGTAGACTTTCGCGTTATACTATCTTTCATTTAATTAGGTTTGGTCAATCCAGTTATCTCTCAATACAAGATCCCTCATGTGATGTCTGGTCATCAACTTGATGTCGTAAGCAATGCGGTTTCTGTGGTAAAAAGCCTGGGCCATTGTAATTCTCCAATTATCTTTAGCTCTTATAAAGTGCCAAGGTGTAGCTAACGATTTATATAAAACAGCAATAAAATTATTCAAAATGTTATTGAATAGTTTTGAATTGCTCAATCCATTGGCAGCCCTGTAAATTGTAAAACTATCGCAGTTAGCCTGGTTTGCGAATCTTTTATTTATATAACTTTGTGTCATCCTGCTTTTTGGAATAATATGGTTTATGACAGATAAACCATTGTAGGCTTGCAGATAACCCAGATTAAGAAGTTTTATAGATAGTCCTGTTTCTCCATCACCTATCCATTCGCCTTTGGTATTTTCTGGATTAAATCCCCCGGCCTTTATTATTGCCTCTTTTAAAATTGCTTCATGACAGCTAAAAATATTAATCATTTGATCGGAAATGATTAAAGGAGTTTCATCTGGATTGAGGCTTAAGTAAGAATTTAGGCAATATTTTAGTACCCACTCTGGAGGATGAATATCCCATTTTGGCAATACCCGCCCACTTACCACTGCAATTTTATCATTCAGTTCGAAAGTTTGAACCAGGTTCGTTAACAAATCAGGTTCCGCAATCATATCGTCATCTGTATAATATAATACCTCACCTTTTGCGTATTTTATCGCAGAATTGCGTGCATAGTGAACACCTTGCCTTGGTTCCTCGAAATATTTTATTATTGGATATTTTTCAGACAATTCTTTTACTACCGCTAATGTATTGTCTGTTGAGTTATTATCAATTACAATAATTTCGAGCATATTGGGATAGTTTTGTATTACAAAGCTTTCCAAGGTTAATTTTATGAAGAAATCTCTATTATAGGTAGGAATAATAACTGAAACAGTTTTCATTTTTTAATTTGTAATATGTAAACCATTAAACCTGGATGAGATTCCAGTTATCTAATAAAATATTGCAAGGAGATTCTATTTTTCCATAATCTGGAAACCATTTGTTTGGTGCGTACACAGGTGCATTTTTAACATTTAAATAAGCACCCCACCAACTAAAAGTACTATTGGAAATGATACAAATATCTGCCTGCATCAAAAACTGAAAATCGATAATTTCCGTTGATCGGGAAATATATTTTTTATTCAGGTATCCAAATTCAGACTCTAAAAAATCTGTATCGTCGCTAATTAATATGTAATAATTGTTTTCGCTTTCAATGGCCGAAATTGCATTGTGATAATATTCTGCTGGTAATTGTATGTCATAGTGAAAATAGTCCGATCGCCTAACATGCATAACCACATATTTGTATCCTTGGGGCAGATCGTTAAATATATTTCTAAAATCTGTCTGATATTTTTCTTTAATAACTAATTTGGCTTTTATTTCTTCTTTATAGGCAGCGAAATAATACTCCGATTGGAAAAATCCGGTAAATAATTTCTGATCGTTCAGTTTTAAGCTCTCCAGCTGCGGCTCCAACTGATCTGATATATATACTTCTTCATATTTTAGGATTTTTTTTAACAACGCATAAAATTTTTGTTTGAGATAAACTGAAAAAAAATCATCAAACCCTTTTAAAGAAAATATCGTTTGATCTAAGTAATAGAAGATATCTTTTGTTTGTGCAAAATATTTGGGAATAAATAAAGATTGCAGTCTCCTATCAAAATAAAACCTCGAATTTAGTTTTTTAGCGGTAGCGTAAGCAAACGCATACTGGAATAACTGATTTCCCAATCTACCTTGTAATTTAATACAGATCATAACTGGGGCTTTTTAAACCAGAAGCAGCCACACCCCCAGTGTTGTTCATCAGCCTGTATTTCACTCGCATTTTTAATAATACCAATGTTTTCAAAATTATCCGGCACAAGGGAAAATTCAACTAATTTTAAGGGCTCAAAATAAGAGATGATCTGTTTGTAAGCATAAATCCGGTGTGCATTATAGGCAATTAACGGTTTTCCAATCGGGACAACAAATAGTAAATTACCGTCAACAGCCAATACTCTTTTCAATTCTTCTATTGCCTTCAAATCTCCGTCGTAGTCAATCGGATCGCCATATCTCCCTAAGCCAACATGTTCAACGGTATGCATACAGGAAAGCGATGGGATGGAATTGCTGTTGAAATGAAGTTGTGTTAGATCTGCATGTTTTGAATTTAACCCGCTCAAAAAAACATTGGCAGGTCTATAATCGTAAAAATCGACAGGTATGAATGCCGAAACGATCGAACAGAAGTTTAACGTAGACGAAATGTCGACATGTAGATTTGGCTTTGTCTGGGCCAATACCCTTGCCGCCCAAGCGGGATGATAAAGATAGTGGGGTTCGAACTGAGTGTCAGAAGTATTTTCGAACAAAATCTTATAATCTTGGTATTCATCGCTAAACCGTTTTCTCTTCCGTTCAGCATCTGCTCTGAATGCTTCGAGTTTTTGTTTAAAATCAGCAATTGCCCACCTGGTTTTCACTTTCGCTTTGTAGCTGAGGTATATATCCAATAGAAACGTTTTTTTCAACTGATCTTTAATTTTTCTAATCATGCCTACTGATGTGTAACTAAATCTACTGTGATATTATTTTTTTGCAATTTTTGAGTTCATCGGATTTACGATTGCCCCAAGTTCTGCATCATAATGTAATTGATCGCTCTGCACACTTTCAATGCCATGCACAATGTCAAAAGTAATAGTATCTTCAACATACTGGATGTTTTGGTTGCCTACAGACAAACCGACAGCAACCTGGTATGTTCCCAATGCGTAATCGGTGTGTACTTCCGAAAATTCGTATTCGTAAATTCCTTTTTCTAAATCAAGCGCCTCATGCCAAGTTGTTTTTAATGGCATGTTAAATATGTTTGAAATGCCAACTCCGCAAACCAATCCGTTTATTCGTTCTGAAATCTCCATCTCGATCACTATTTTCCATTTGCTAAATAACTCGATTTCCGAAGTCATTTTATGATCGATTTTTCTAAGTTCGACTTTCAATAAATTAGCCTTTCTAAGTGGGGAAGGTGCAAAGTTTGCCGTTGAAATGGCCACTTTTCGATTGAGGTATTCTTGGATAGTCTGATTGACCAATCCGTGATAAATGGCTTTACCGTTAGAAAGTAAAATCCCAGTTTTACAGATTCTTTTGATTGAATCCATATTATGGCTCACAAAAAGCACCGTCCTGCCTTCGCCCTTGCTCACCTCGCCCATTTTGCCCAAACATTTTTTTTGAAATTCAGCATCACCAACAGCCAATACTTCATCTACAATCAATATTTCGCTTTCCAAATGTGCGGCAACAGCAAAAGCCAACCTTACATACATACCAGAACTATATCTTTTAACTGGCGTATCTAAGTAGCGTTCTATTCCTGCAAAATCTACAATTTCATCTAGTTTGCGCTGGATTTCCTTTTTACGCATGCCCAAAATAGCACCATTTAAAAAGATGTTCTCACGACCGCTCAACTCTGGGTGGAAACCTGTTCCAACTTCCAGTAAGCTTGCAATTCGGCCCTTACCAGATATTTTCCCGGTAGTAGGGGCAGTTACTTTACTTAATATTTTAAGTAGCGTGCTTTTCCCGGCACCATTTCTACCTATAATGCCTACCGCATCACCTTGCTCTATTTCGAAATTAATATCTTTTAAACTCCATACTACATCGCTTTCACTTTTGGTATTCTGGTTATTGCTTTCGCCAATGCGTAAAAAAGGATCTTCCTTACCACGAATCCGTGCGTACCAACGTTCCAAATCGCGGCTAATGGTGCCTGTACCAATTTGACCCAATTGATAGGCTTTACTTAGATTTTCTACTTTAATTGCAATGTTAGACAATGTTTAGGGGAGGATAGGTTAGTGTTTAGTGGTATTGATCTGAGAATTTCTTAATGCGCTCAATTTAATAGTTATGGTTTCTATTTTCGATCTGCATAATAAATACTCTTCTTCGGTTATGTAATCAAGATCCATAGCAGCAATTAAATGGTTTAACGTTTCAAGTGTGGTTGTATAAGCCATGTTGGTATAATGCGCTTTATCTTTCCGCGTAATTTTTCCTGATCCTTCAGCTAAGCAGGCACCAATGCTGCTTACCGATCTTTTAATTTGACTGATTAGGCCAAATGTTTCCTCTTTTGGAAACGTAGCTGTTAGTAAATAAATAGATTTTCTAAAAACTCTTGCAAGTTGCCAAACTTCTAGTTTTTCAAATGAGTAGGTATACATCATCTTTATTTAGTTTTTAAAATAAATAAAGGATGATTTGTATAAATATATGGATTTTCCCTAAGCCCTTAAATTCTAACCCTCTAAACTCTACACCTCTATACCGTGTCGACGAAATTTCGTTCCACTTTGTTAAAAACCACAGTACCAATTAACAGTAAAACTATGGTAACAATTGTAGCGTAGCCTAAACTAAACCAGCTAAAACTTCCCTGTCCTAAAAATCCATACCTAAAAGTTTCAATAATAGGAGTCATCGGGTTATACTCAATTATCCAAGCATACGAAGGATATTTCTTAATAGCTTCGGATAGGGGATAAATCACTGTTGTTGCGTACATCAAAAGCTGCACACCAAAACTAATGAGAAATGCCAGATCCCTATATTTCGTTGTCATGGCAGAAATAATCATACCCGCACCCAAACCCAATAAAGCCATTAGTATTACAATTACCGGAAATAGACAAATTGCCCAGCTGATGTTAAAATTGGCCCCAGAGAAATAGTAGTAAGCCATTAAGATGAGGAATAACATCATCTGTACCCCAAAACGTACCAAATTGCTTACCACTATACTTAATGGCATAATTAACCGGGGGAAATACACTTTGCCAAAAATGCCTGCATTATCTCTAAAAACAGAGGAGGTTTTGGTTAAACAATCTGCAAAATAATTCCATGCGGTAATACCAGCCATATAAAATAAAGGTTTTGGCAAACTATCGGTGGAAATACCTGCAAGGTTGCCAAAAATAAAGGTAAAGATGATGGTGGTAAACAGGGGCTGGATAAAAAACCAGAGCGGGCCTAAAATGGTCTGTTTATAGAATGAAACAAAATCTCTTCTGACCAATAGTATCAACAAATCCCGATAGGCCCAAACTTCATGCAGTTTTAGGTCGAACAAGGATGATTTTGCCTCAATGGTCCATTGCTCTTCGTTCTTAACCATAGCTATTAAGTTTGTTTAGCTGCATGTTTTTTTGTTGATCCTTATTGATTTCTGGACGATTAGTTGAACCATCTACAATCAAGTTTTTGACCGATTGAAGATAGTGGGTATATCCAAACGCCTCCATACATTTCTCCTGAAGGTTCTTTTTCTCATTTTCATTTTGGCTGTGCCTTAGCAATACAGATATGCTGCCTAGAATGCCTTGTTGATCGTCAGGATCAACCAATACGCCAAGCGCCCCGTTTTGAAGCGCATCTACACTGCCATCTTTATTGCCGGCAATTACCCTGAGGCCACTGGCCAGGGCTTCGATGAATACAATGCCGAAACCTTCTTTTTTACTGGGTAGGATAAAAAGATCAGACAATAAGAAATGTTCGGTAAGTTCAGCTTCATCAATAAAACCGATCATTCTGATATGATCTTGAATTTGGTTCTTTGCAATTAAATCTTCCAGTCGTTTCTTTTCCACAGCATCCCATTTTCCACCCAAGAGGTAAACCAGGTTTGGGTGTTTCTCCAAGAGTTGTGGCAATAGCTCAATGGTGTGATCGTATCCTTTGTACTTCTCTGAAGAAGATAAGCGGGATAGTGAAAATAACACTAAGTTTTCGCGATTTAAATGGTAGCGATCCAATAAACGCTGTGGTTTTTCGAACTGGGTAGGCAGATAATAAAAGGGATCAAGACAATTATTTAATACTTCAATGTGATCTGCAGAAATGTGATGCATTTCCATAATTTTATCCGCCGTAAAATGACTTACACAAATAATCTTATCCAACTGGTTTAACATTTTGAGTTTGGAATCGGAGAGCTTTTTCCAAATTTCTATACCATGCGCCAATAAATAGATTCTTTTATGGGGATGTATTTTCTTGATGAAATAGACAATATTGATCAAGTGGATGTGGCTTAACAAAATCACGTCTGCTTTTAATCCACTTAAAAAAGATTGCACCACAAAGCGTTCTTTGTTTCCATTAAAACCTTGAAACTGTTGCTTGCTCAGGTACCTGGAATCTCGGTCGGTGTTTTTATCATACATGGAATATACTGTCGACTGAACAAGTTCTTCCTCGCTTAAATCGTATAACACACGGGATAAACTTCTGCAAACCTTTTCAATGCCACCAGTAAAACTAAAAGTTTTAAGGGTTAAAAATAAAACCTTAATTGGCATGATATATTCTGTATAAGGCCAGGGCAGAACTCCAGTGCGATTTGTTTTCTCCAAAGTTTTGTATGAGCGATTTTGCCCGTTTATTTGCATATCGTGATGGATCGGCAATATCACAGTTTTTTCTCATCCATTCCTGAAATGGAAAAGTGAACCCCATTTTCTGTCTTTTCCAGGTTTCTACAGGCAGATCTTCTTTGTAAGCTTCTACCAGGAGTTTTTTTTTCTGTTCGTAACTAAACTTTATTTCCGTTGAGATGGAAAGAACCAGATCGACAAAATTACGGTCTAGAAACGGAACCCTTACTTCAACGCCATGACTCATGCTCATAAAATCGGTATCCTTTAACAACTGATTTTGCATGTACATATTAAATTCAAACCAGCTTGCACGTGTTTCGTTACTGGTTTTCTTTATTCCGGGATGAAGCGGGATATCTTCCAGACAATCGATAACCGTTTTCATGTCGATGTTTAATAGTTCTGCAATTACATCTGGCGAGTAAACGCCCCGCAGGCACAGGTATTCGCCAATAGGCGAGTTTAAGCTAAGGTAATATAGCCGCTTAAATTTGGTGTTGTTGGAGAAATGCATGCTTCGTAGAACGCTTTTACTCAGCCAATTTAGATTTTGTATTTTATGGATCCGATCAAAAGAAGGGTATCCTCCAAAAAGCTCATCAGCGCCTAAACCCGATAGCAACACTTTTATACCTTGCTCTTTTGCTGTTTTACAAACAAACCAGGTATTAATACCATCATTTGTAGGTTGATCCATATCGCCTAAAACGGTTTCGAAATTCTGTACGAAATCGCGATAGGTAATAAGCTGTTCAATTTTTTGAATATTTATTTTTTCAAGTAGACTGCTCCGCTGTTTTTTTTCGGAAAAATCTATTTCATTAAAATTGGCAGAAATACTTGATAACTGTTTGTTATTATGTTGATTGGCCAGTATGGTAATGATGCTCGAATCGAGGCCACCACTGAATAGTACACCTATATCAACATCAGAAATCATCTGCTGTTTGATAGATTGGCCAAGTTGCTCGCGGATTCTTTCTATAGCGTAGCTTTCATTATTAATGAAAGATGTGCTTTCAAACTCATGGTACGATTGAATAAAATGTTCAGCGCTTCTGATGTTATATTTCAGAAAGCAGCCTTTGCCCAGGCTACATACATTTTTAAGCGTAGTATAAGGTTCGGGGATATGGCCAAATGCAAGGTAGTAGATTCGCCAATTATCATTTTCCTGATAGATATCAGCGTGTTTGAATGCCTTTACTTCTGATGCAAAGGTTAAAGTTTGGTTCGCAAAATGATAATAAAGCGGTTTTATTCCGTTTTGATCCCGAACCAGGTACACACATTGTTCCCGTTTATCAAAAATGCAGCATGCAAAAATGCCATCTAATTTTTCGAAAGCTTTTTCTCGCCAATGCTGGTAAGCGTATAGGATTACTTCTGTATCTGTTTTTGTTTTAAATATATAGCCTAAGTTAATTAATTCAGTCCTAATCTGCTTATAATTATAGATTTCACCATTATAGGTGATCACCAAGTCTTCTTTATGGCTTACCATTGGTTGATGTCCGCTTGAGCTCAAATCTAAAATAGCCAGCCTGCGGTTACCTAAACATAAGGGTGTTTTTTCAGCGGCGTAAATGCCATGATCATCGGGTCCGCCATGCTGCATGCTATCGCACATGGCTTTCACCTGTTGATTGACTTTTTCGAAAGAATTTTTGCTATTGATGATGCCTGCTATGCGACACATTGTTTTTTATTGAACAAAATTTAGACTATTTATTCTGCATCGGATACAGCTTCGCCCCCTCAGTCACATCTTATTTTCAAAATGAACTGATTAATTTTTTATATACCTTGCTGAGCCCTCTCTTAAATCTCAATCTCCAGTCTCACATCTCAGTCTCAAATCACCCTAAAGTGGTTCTACAAAAGCTATCGATGTATTAATATTTATCGAATAACCCATATTCTGTAAACGTAAAATAATACGCTGTTTATTGTGCACCGATACCAATTCGGCAATTATGCCTTTAAAAGGTCCGGCTTTAATCAATACGCTTTCACCTGGTTTAATGTCGTAATCAATGAGTTCCAGATCGGCGTCTGTAGCGAGCAAAAGCTTAAGGTCATGGATTTGTTGATCAGGAATAGAAGCGACTTGGCTGGAGAAATAAATAAATCTGGCAACACCATTGGTCATCAAAACTTCTGCATATTCTCTGGCCGAAATATACGCAAATAGATAAGATTTAATCAAGGGCTCTTCGACGATTTTTTTACGGTCGCTCCATTGCTTAACTGCCTTTTTAAGAGGTAAATAAGTTTGGATTCCTTTCCTGTTCAATTCTTCATTCGCCTTTTTTTCTGCTCTCGAACGTGTATAAACCGGATACCACCTGTAATTTTGATCTATCATTATACTATATCAATGATTAAACTCCATCTTCTATTTCTAACCACTAATCCCTAACCCCTAAACCAATCCTTCCATCATCCAGCTTACCTTTTCCGTCGTGATATTTAGGCCCCTCTCTTCCAGGATAGGGTGGGGGAAGAGGTCATTTTCTTTTCCAAAATTCCCACCAGTTCTTCTCATCATCATAATAGCCGCTTTTTCCATAACCTGTGTAATTAGAATAATAGTATGTTCCGGTATTACTATGTGCATAATTGGTGGTATAAATGTTCGCATGCAACTTCTCATCACCAAATGAATTTAAAATAATGGCAATATTGTTTAGCCCATATTCTTTTGATAAACGATCAGGAATGGTGGCAGCTCTAAATTTAGAAACACCTGAACGGATAATGAATAAATTAATATCTGCCTTTCTAATGAGTGGCACAGAATCTGAGACCAGGCCTACAGGAGCGGTATCAATAATAATATATTCATAACTTTCTCTAAGCTTTTCAATCAGGGTTGCCATCGATTTGTGATGCAGCAATTCTGAAGGATTTGGAGGCACTGGGCCAGAGGTGATGTAGTCGATATTGTGCCGTTCATCGGTAAAGATGATATCGGCTAAATCGGCCTGTTTTGATAAATAACTACTTAAACCAATGTGGTTGTCGGAGCCAAAGGCATGGTGAAGTTTAGATTTTCGTAAATCTGCGGCAACCAGAATCACTTTCTTATCTATAATGGAAAGGGTACCTGCAAGATTTAAACTTACGAACGATTTTCCTTCACCCGAAATTTCAGAAGTGATACAAATTACTTTAGTGTCCTGATCACTTGCCATAAAGCTTAGATTCGTTCTCACAGACCTAACCGATTCGGCAAATATCGATTTTGGTCGTTCTATCGACAAAACACTTTGGCCTGGTTGAACTTTTTTGGGATATTTTAAAATTACGCCAATAATCGGGGTTGCGGTTAGGCCCTCGATGGTTTCGATATCGTAGAGATAAGGATTTAATATCCTGACCAATAGAATTAAGCCCAGCCCCGAAAACAAACCCATAAATAGATAAGAGGAATAAATTTTCTTAGGCACTGGAGAAATCGGAAAAAAAGAAGGCTGTGCTACGCTGATAATTGTGGCACCCGAAATTACAGCTGCTGAGCTGATCTGAGCGGAGAGTTTTCGTTCAAATAGCATTGAAAACATGCGTTGGTTGATGTCGAAATTACTCTGCAATTTTGCGAAATCATTTTGTTTGGCCGGTATGCTGCCCAGTGCCTGATTTGCCTGGCCAATCTGTCCATTAATGTAACTGATTGTTTTTTGATTACGCTCATGCAATAAACGGATATTGGTTACAATGGCCTGCTTTACTTCATTAATCTGCCGGTTAATATCCTGGATGGGCTGAGCATCGGCATTAAAATTCTGTAACTTATTTTCTCTATTAATGATAAGGCCATTAAGCTGTGTAATTAAACCGGTTAATAGGGTACTATTGGTGCCTTCCAGGTTAAGATTAAATTGTATTCTATCTTTATTGTTTTTTACCTGATTTTCTAACTGTTGGATGCCAAGTTCTTGTAGTTGTAGCTCTGCAATCTGGTTTTGCAAATTGCTCAGTTTCGAATTTCCCAGTTGCCGGTCGCTCGCTGGGTCGATTAATTTATTATCGCTTTGAAAGCTAGAAAGTTTGTTGCCCGATTTATTCACCTGTGCATCTAAAAATGCGATCTGGCTATCCAGGTAATCTATAGTTTGTTTGGCCGATCTTTTCTTAAGCGTTGCATCATTTTTTACATATTGTTTAATGATCTCGTTGAGCACATTGGCAGAGAAAACAGGATTGCTATCCGTGTGGGTAACGCCCATAATATTGGTGTTTTTCTCCTGTTCGAATACATTTAATCCCCCTGCAGCTCTGCCATACAAATCTCTTATCCCGTTAAATTTGAAACTGTAATTGCCGGTAGAAGGAATTTCGGTTTTAACCGTAAACACCATATTTCCAATGTTAATCGCCTGCCCATAACGATACTTTTTAGAACTCTGATTATTGTCGTCGCTACTCGATAATTCAAAGGTTTTACTATCAACCGGCTTAACAGAATAGGTAGCTCTACTGAAATCAACCGAATCCTGGGTTAAAATATCCACTTGAAAAGGCTGTTTCGGATAAAGTTCGGTCACCCGAACCCTTCCTTCTAAATAGTAGCTAATTTTATAATTAAGATTTTTTAATGCATTTAAAATTACGTCTTCCGAACGCATAATGATTCCTTCAGTCTGAATCTGGTTTTGATTAAAGGGACGATAATTTACAGGCGAGCCAGGTAACGGCGGCATTTGTTGTTGCTGATCGCCATCTAACTTTAGCGAAGCAGAAGTAATATAAATCGGGGTAATGCTGCGTACATATAACCAGGCCATCACAAAACTGATCAATACCGTTCCTGCAACCCAATACCACCTGCTTAGAAAAATCAAGGCGATTTTCCAATAGTTAATGGTCTGGCTAGCTAACTTCTTATTTTCTGTTGTTGTAGTATTATCCATTAGCGGGTTAAGGTAAAAATTAATACAGCCAGATTGACTACTACAAGCAGCGGTTGTACAATATTATTAACACTCGTTAGTTTTTCGCTCAATGCCGAGCTCTTTGTTTGTTGCAGTACAATAATGTCGTTATTCTGAAGAACCAATTTTTTACTGGCTAAGCTGTTGATGTCATTCAGATTGACATAAATAATTTCCGGGTGGCTTCTATCGCCACGGATAATTTTCAGGGTCTTAGGGTCTGCTGTTTTGTTAATTCCTCCTGCTTCACCAATAATATCAATTAAGGTAGTGTTTTCGCGTTCCAGTAAAAAATTCCCTTGTTTGCTGAATTCTCCCAATAAAGTAACCTTTAAATTTACCACACTAAGTTCTATAATTGGATCGCGCAGTAGTTGTTTAGCATATAAATCCTGAATTTTAATAGCGGCATCCCTTCTGCTGAGGCCTAATACCTCCACTTTTCCGATAGCTGGAAGGTTTACTTTTCCATCGGTATCTACTAAGTAAGAAAGGGTATTATTGATGGATCCACTAGCTGCTTGATTACCGCTTGTACTACTGTTGGAAGAGGCCGTGGCACCAAATTCTTTATTTTGCAGGTTTCGGATGGCCAACTGATCATTCACCTTTATTTTGTAGTAGGCATCACTGATGCCCTGGTCGTTTACCACGTATACCTGTTTAATGGTATCGGTAACTACATCACTCGGGGCGTTAAACAGACTATGCTCTTTTCTGGCAGCACAACCTACAAAAATTGAGCAAATGAATAAAATACAGACAGATTTTAATATTGCTTTTGTTGGGATCATAATTTGATGAGGAAATAGGTTTGTGTAATGGCTTACACGCAAAATATGGTTAAAGATGCTTAAAATATGGTTAAAGATGCTTAAAAAAAAATAAACTGAAAAGTAAGATTTACTTATTGTCTTTTATGGAGGTGATAAATAATGCATGGTTTCATTGTCTATTATGATTCAATATTATTAGTTAATACCTAATTAACAACCATTTTTAACGCCTTTTGTTTAAAATCGGCCAACAATAAAAAACGGAATTGGTTTTTGATACGTTATTTTTATACTGATAAAAATCATCATAAATATTGGTTTATGTATAATTACTACTACCATTTAAGGTTATTTTTGTTAGAAACTAAATGTTATGATCAAGTTTGCTTTTCTACTGTTGTCGATTATGTCTTGCTGGTCAAAAGTCGATGCTGATACAGGTTGTTCTTACAATGGATACGTTTATACCAGAACGCCATACTTCAATAGTATATTTGATGCCAATCTGTATTGGTCTGTTCCAATTCAGGATAACTGTCCTTCAGGCGCACTTCATTCTACCCAATATGCAAATGTTTCTGCTATTTCTACTACCACTTGTTATGTCGGATTTTTCGCAGGAGGGGTGCAGGTCAATTATGCAATTGATTTTTGTCCTTTGGATGATTTTATTTGGGTAGTTACTTTTATAAGCGGGATTTTTGGTTATTTGGTTATCCATAAAAAAATACTCATTTTATTAACTTTTTCATCTTTGTTCAGTACATAAACAAAGAATTAGTTTATCTCCACGGTTTATGTAGAATGCTATCGGGACCTTCAAATGGGGGCTCTACTTTAATTGGTTCTATAAAAACCAGGTAAAATTATAGGATTGCAATTACTTCTGAAACCTTCTATGGTTTTGCCGCTTGTGATGCTCTACTGCAATTTCTAGACCCAGGTTATGTGTTTACGCTACGCATTAGACAATTTGCTTTGATACAAATCAATTTTAAAATGTTGCTGATGGAATACATATTGGTTGATTAATATGCGAATGTTTAGATTATTTGTATCAGGATCTAGGTTTTAGTTCTTAAAAAACTTTTATCAAACAAAAAAAGTTAATGACCTATTTATTGATTTAATCAAATCCGGTTTCAATTTTCGGCAGAACAGCCAGTAATATTTTTATTTTTTCTTTTAAAATGAAAAAAAACAAGCATTGAAGAGGAGAAGAGTAATAGATAAACATTTGTATCTAAAGGACATACCACAGTGAAGTTTACTTTAGATGGATTGTGTACAGTTGATGCGTAGTCTAGCTTATTAATGTCGCAGCCAATCGCAACTGTACCTGAGCCATTGGGGCTTGGCCCAATAAAATCACTACCACCACTAATACACTCTGCGGGAGCTGAAGTATCATCGCTAAATATATACCGGTATTCAGTAATGTTACTCGAGTTATTTGGATCGTAAACATATACGTTTCTAATCCACCTGGTATACATTCTACCGCCTACGAGGCAACCATTAGGTGGACTAGGAACTGAACTGATGGGGATTGAGGCAAGACAGCTTATACTGCAAAACAGACCCATACAAATTATTGTAATGGCTATACCGGTAAATTTATGCATCTTCAAGAAATAAACGACTAAGGATGCAAATATAAGATTTTATAGGCTAAACCATAAGATTTTATAATTGAAAAACGATCATTAATCACCTTTTAAGGTTTATTAAGCTTATTGGCAAGGTTATTATTTACGTTTTAAAGTGCTTCTAGAGAGTCGATTACGCCTAACGCAGTTGTGAGCTATTCCAAATCATACAAATTTATATAAGAGATATTATATGCTCAATAGCTCACCGATTACAATGCAATATCTCCATTTGGATGGAAAAACCCACTTTTCATTACTCATAAATCAGTACTTAAAATTGCTAATTTTGTATGATTAAATTGATTTATAAGTATCATTAGCTATGTTTTGCTATATTTGAACCACGGAATCATTCCGCCGTCGTCCGCATTTCATGTTATTTAAAGCCAAGAATTTATTTCTTTTCATTTTTGTTCTCTTGTCCTATTCGGCTATTGCGCAGACTAATCCAGCAGGATGTATAATTGTATTCCCTTATGGTGCGGTTGGTACATTCCCGAACGTTTACACAACACTAACAGGTTTTTCGGTGCCTACAACAGAGAGCGCTGATATTCAAGGTCTTCCTGTTTATGATGGTACTGGTGCCAGTGTTGTTGTCAGTTACTCCTGTTATAGAGATCCAATACCCAACTCAACAAGACAATGTGTTGTAAGGGGTACTTCTAGTCAATGGTATGGGGGGGTGTTAGCTCAAAACTTTTATCAGTGCCCGATAGATGATTATATACCCTACATATTACTGGTACTGGCCGCTTTAGGCTTTTTTATAATTAGAAAACAAACGGTATGTGCGTTAAGTAATTATAGCTTGTCTTAAACCAATATTGAAATCGTCTTATTCATTTTGTTCATGACAATTATCAATAGTCGATTGTTGGTAGTTATAACCTCTGTTTTTCCAAAATATTCCTCTAAGCGTCATTAGGTTGGCTTTTTCTTCAGATTAGACTCGATAATTATTTGATTAATTATCTCTGTAATGTCTTTTTAAAAACCAAATAAAAGGATGGTGCGTATATCCTTCTTTTTATTGCAATATTTGCAGAAAATGTAGTTTTAAAACTACTGATTTTTGGTTTTTATGAAGTTTTTGTTGTCTATTGCTATCCTTGTTTTAGGATCTTCTTTTAATTTATTATTCGCTCAAATCACTGGAAAAGGCTGTAATATTGGTGATAATGTAGCTACCAACTATCTGGGACAGGCTACTTATTATGGTCATAGTGATATTATTGTTCAGGTTTATAGTAACGCTAATATTGTGAATATTGCCAGGGGCCAGGGCTGGGCTGGTTATAGATGCGGCTCAATTAACGTATACGATGCCCTTACCAAAAATAACATATACTACCCCGCGGTAAATGAAGTAATTCATGACTACAAAGATATTCCATCAAATCGATGTGTAGCCGTAACATCATACAGTACTGATATTACAAGTACAAGTGGAGAGGGTTTCGAACTGGATTACAGTTATAATAATCCTGCTTATTATTCAAATAACGATCCTAACTATCCTTGCAATACACCTCCTAACAATCTTCCGGTAGATCAAGACATTATGTTTATGCTTCTACCATTAGGTCTTTTCGGCTTTTGGAAAGTTAGAAAGAAATCTGAAAACTACCTGGTTTAACTAGATAAGGTAGTTGGTGTAAATCTTAAATTTCTTGAACAAAAGGAACAACGAATTCATAATGTAAGGTGCCTAATTTTATATCGGATCAGTATCGATATGAAATGAATAGGTGCTTACTAGTCATCGTATTACTTTTTTCTTTAAATTCGCTAGGTGCATTTGCTCAGGGATCGGCCACAGGATGCATGATACCTAGTGAACAAATCGTCTATCCAAACTCTGCTCTTAAGGTATTAAGTAATGGAAATGCGATTTACCTTGATACAAGCCCAAGATCGTTAGATCCGAATTACTGCTATTGGACGCCGCCGTCAACTGCTAGTCAATGCACCGTTTGCGCAGGTTTAGGAGCGTGTGTCCTGAACATTTGTTTGTGCGTTGGTGGGCAAAAAAGTGGCTATGTGGGTGACTTTACCATGGTCGAATGCAATCTCGACGGCTACTCCTGGACCCTTGGCGCCGCCGCAGGTCTCTTCGGTGTATTTGTCATCAGAAGAAGAAATAAACTATAGATCATCTCGGCTCGAATAGGAAACCATTCGGCATATATAAAGCTATTCTTTATCTTTACCACAGTTTTCGGCTTTTAAAAAAGCGAAGAACCACTGTTTGGTAACCCATGAAGATATCCCTTATTACAGTCGTTTACAATGGAGAAACATTCTTGCAAGCGTGTTTTAATTCTGTAATGGCGCAAACCTATCCAGATGTAGAATACCTGGTGATTGACGGGGGATCTACAGACCGGACAGTGAATATTATTCAGGAGAACCAATCTGCAATTGATTATTTTATTTCAGAAAAAGATAATGGTTTATACGATGCCATTAATAAAGGGATCCAGAGGGCAACAGGAGAGGTGATCGGAATCTTAAATGCTGATGATCTATTTGCACGCCCTGATGTATTGGCATCAGTAGCCAAAACCTTTATCGATCAGCCGAAAATAGATGGACTTTATGGAGACCTCAATTATATTCATCCTACATCGCATAAGGTAATCAGGACCTGGAAATCAAAGCAAAATACACTTGCAGATGTTACAAAGGGATGGATGCCCGCACACCCCACGCTGTATTTGAAAAGATCTTTGTTTGAAAAAAATGGCGATTATGCCCTAGATTTGGGTACCGCTGCCGATTACGAATTAATATTACGGTATTTTTATACCCATAAAATAGAAGCGGTTTATCTGCCTATCTTAATGGTAAATATGCGCATGGGAGGGGTAAGTAACCAATCTGTGATGAGCAGGGTCTCTGCCTTTGTTAATGATTATAAGGCCTTAAAAAGAAACAGTGTACCACATCCACTTTTGGTTGTGATCAGGAAAAAGCTGAGTAAACTCAGCCAATTTTAAATCTTTTTCGAGGCTGGACCATAAATATAGAATTGTCATCATGAGGGATAATTTAAAAATTAATATAAATAACAGTTGATTTAAGAAGATAAACGGTTTCGAAGTATTGTTATCTCAACCGTAGTATTCAAAAGGAATTCCTTTGGAGGAGAGATCTTTAAACATAGTCCAAAGATCTCTCCACTCTGCGTTGCTCCGGTCGAGATGACGCCGATTTTTAGTATCAGTCAATGAAAGCAACTCCACCCCAATTTTTCTGATGTCTGATCAGCAAAAAACCATTGTAAATCCACCTCACATTTGATTTATATCATGTCAAACATTTTACATCACAATTTTGTTTATCTTAGTATAGTTATATTTGCCTGCAAGTCCCTATAAGTTTTGCTAAAAGATATTCTGAACACCAGCCCTGACTATTTCTGCATAGCCATATTTATTTTGGCTTTTTCAATCGTAATTATTAGTATTCCAAGTATAATCTATACTTCTTTGAAGTATGGCCTTTTTGATAAGAACGACCTGTACCGTAAAAAACATAAACGCAATATTTCACGTTTAGGTGGCTTGGCCATTGTGGGTAGTTTTACCGTATGTATTTTGCTTTTTTCTGCCATTATTAATTTTAAAGAAGCTAATTTTTTAATTGCATCGTGCATCATCCTTGCGGCACTTGGCTTAAAAGACGATGTTTATGGCACCAATACCAGTACAAAATTTATTTTGCAGATCGTAGTGGCCTTCATCCTGGTTTTTTTTGGTGCTTTCCGTTTAACAAGTTTGTACGGTGTATTGGGTATAGGAGATATGGCGCCCTTATGGGGAAGCTTTTTTTCGATTGCCTTGATTATTTTCCTGAATAATGCATTCAATTTAATAGACGGCATTGACGGATTGGCAGGTGGAATCGGTATTTTAACGAGCGTGGCTTTTGGTATTTTGTTTTCTTTGATGGGACAAGTGCCTTATGCATTTATAGCCTTTGCTCTTGCGGGTGCTATAGCAGGCTTTTTAAAATACAATTGGTTTCCTGCCAAAATATTTATGGGCGATACGGGTGCACTGATCATCGGGCTCATTTCTGCTGCCCTGGCCATTAAGTTTATAGAACTCAATAAGTTTACAGGTGAAAATAAACCTGCTTTTTACTCTGCACCAGCAATAGCGGTAGCAATACTGATCGTACCCATTTTCGACTCATTAAGAGTTTTTACTATCCGTATTTTAAAAGGAAGTTCTCCGTTTAAGGGCGACCGGAACCACATCCACCATCGTTTAGAGCAGTTAGGGCTTAAGTCCAACTGGATCGTAATTTCTACTGCTGGGTTTAATCTGGCTACAATAGCTGCCACCATTTTTTTTCAGCATCTTGGGAATTTTGTTTTGATCTTGCTCATTATTGGCCTCTGCATTGCGTTTAATACCTTGCTTACCTTAGGCCTGCATAAAAAGAAAGGTAGACAAACTTTAATTTAGTACCTGTTCTTGCGATCCATAGATTAATTTTTTGCTTTTGAAAAGCAAGGGTAGTGCCTGTGGGTTTGCTACGGCCCTTCTTTCCGTTCCTATCTTTTTGTGATGGTTAGCAGGATATTGTTGGGTAGTGCAACAAAAAGGATATCCGCTACAATAAGGTTTATTTAACCAGGGCCTGTAGAAAAAATTAATGGTAGCTTTGTATCCGTTTCCTTGCAGATTAGAAGTACCTAGCCCCGGTCGCAGCGGCATCCCTGGTGCGCAGCATGGGGATATAGCGAAGTACGGGAAGAAACATTAATAGCTGTACAGGCTTTGCGCTTCAGAAAATTAATTTCACTTTTTTTAGTAAAGCAGGTGTAGTATCTATCGGTTTGAGCAGCCCTTCTTTCCGTTCCTATCTTTTTGTGATGGTTAGCAGGATATTGTTGGGTAGTGCAACAAAAAGGATATCCGCTACAATAAGGTTT
>Ga0163161_10000286_pt1 | contig 44206 bp, 28 predicted proteins | sample S45metaG_FD_129847 | JGI IMG/M metagenome (GOLD analysis project Ga0163161, IMG submission 129847) | Switchgrass rhizosphere microbial communities from Kellogg Biological Station, Michigan, USA - S4-5 metaG | ecosystem: Host-associated > Plants > Roots > Rhizosphere > Soil | place: USA... | reverse complement strand
GGCGCCGTCGCTGGAGATTCCTTTCGAACAGCATGCGGAAAATGCCGGAGCCAGCGTGCGCACCCTGGCGCGGTTGTTCAAGGACAGCCTCGGCATGGGCTTCGCCGAGTGGCGGCGGCAGGTACAACTGGCGACGGCGGTGGCGGCGTTGATTCAGGGCGTGGCGGTGAGTGTGATTGCCCGGGAGCTCGGCTATTCACCCAGTAGCTTCAGCGACATGTTTCGTCGCGAACTGGGCGTCGCCCCTTCGCAATTCACTCTATAACGACGCTATATCCTGAACCTACACAGAACCTTGTGGGAGCTGGCTTGCCAGCGATAGCGGTGTGTCAGCCGATGAGGATGTCGGATGTACAGGCCTCATCGCTGGCAAGCCAGCTCCCACCGGGTTTTGTGGTGACTGTGGTTGGTTTGTCCGAAATTCAGAAGTCCTTGGCCGATGCCAACCTCGCCGACTCCCTAAACTTTGCCCATTCCTTTCCACGGGCGGAGTTCCTCCCCATGAATTACCTGATTTCGCTAGCCATCGGTCTGGGCGTCGGTCTGTTGTACGGCGCGCTGGATTTCCGTTCTCCGGCGCCACCGGCTATCGCGCTGGTCGGTTTACTCGGCATGTTGGCCGGTGAGCAGTTGTGGCCGATGGGCCGGCAACTGGTCGCGGGCTGGCTGTCCTGAATTCCCTCTTTTCCTTCGGTGGATGTCCCCATGAAAGCACTGCAATTCGATAAAACCGGCGACCTGTCTTCCCTGCGTTACGTCGAGGTGCCGACTCCGGTACCCGGCGCTGACGAAGTGCTGGTGCAGATCAAGGCTGCTGGCCTCAACCCCAGCGATGTGAAAAACGTCCTCGGGCGTTTTCCCTACACCACGCTGCCACGGATTCCCGGTCGCGATTTCGCCGGTGTCGTCGTCGAAGGCCCACAGGCGCTGATCGGTCAGGAAGTCTGGGGCACTGGCCGTGAGCTGGGCTTTTTCGCCGACGGCACGCACGCGCAATTCGTCAAACTGCCGGCCAATGGCATAGCGCAAAAACCGTCACACCTGAGTTTCACCCAGGCCGCCAGCCTCGGCGTGCCGTACACCACAGCGTGGGATGCGCTGGAACGCAGTCTGGTGACGGCCGAAACGCGTTTGCTGGTGATCGGCGGCGGAGCGGTGGCGACCGCTGCTTTGGCGCTGGCGAAGGTGCGTGGCGCGCAGTTGCTGGCGGCGGCGCGGCGCCCGGAGCAGGTGGCGGAACTGCAAGCGCAGGGTTATCAGACGATTCAACTGGATAAACCCGAAGACCTCGGTGCGCAGGTCAACGCGGTGTATCGCGGTGGTGCCGATGTGATCTTTGACACCACCGGTTTCTGGCTGCCGGCGTCGGTGGCAGCACTGGCCACTTTCGGACGGATCGCGATCATCGCCGCGCCGGTGGACGGGCATGTGCAATTGCCGGCACTGGCGCTGTATCGCAAGGGCGGTTCGGTGGTCGGAATCAATTCGTTGTTGTATGGCGTTGAAGCTTGCGCGGCGATGCTCGAGCAGTTCGGGCGGTTCTTTGATGAAGGCTTGCTGCCGTTGCCGCAAGGGTTAGTCGAGGCGCCGTTGGCCGAAGGCCTGTTGCGCTACGCCGACGTCAATCAGGGCAGCGGCGACAAGGTCATCCTCATTCCCTGATACACCGCAAAACCCCTGTAGGAGTGAGCCTGCTCGCGATAGCGGTGTATCAGTTACTCATGATTAAACTGACACACCGCTATCGCGAGCAGGCTCACTCCTACAGTAGATCGTTGTTGGGTTCAGGATTGCGGGACGCCGTTTTCCCACGCCGACCAGTTTTTCAGTATGTCCTGCACCAGAGGATTCCCCGCGCGATAGAGGTTTTCCAGCGCCGGCACGAAGCCGCCCTGATCGGCGTATTTGAGCAGGTTATCCACTTCACTGCCGCCCGGCTCCGGGCGGTCAAAGTCGGAGCCTGCACGCACCACGGCGAGGCGTTGGACATCGACCAGACCTTCACGACCGGCACGCAGCAAGACCTCATAGGTCGAGTTGTCTTCCTGCTGCGTCGTGCAGTATTCGCCCTTGTTGTCGGTGAGCAACTTGGTCCAGACCTCGGCCCGCTCGCTCAGGCGCGTTCCGGAAAACCAGGTGTTGCCGGCCAGTGTGTCGCAGCGCGTCACGACCGGCGGCTGATTGGCCGGGGCCGACGGATATTTCAGACGCCACGCGGCGGACTCTTTGCTTTCGCTCAGCTCGACCTTGTGGCTCAGGGCGAAGGCCTTGGCCTGCAGCTTCGGGTTGAGTTCAAAGACTTCGGTCTTGTAATCCAGCGGCGGTTTTTCGTTCGGCCCTTTGGTGTTGATGCCCAGATAGCCGGTCGGCCAGGTCGACGGCGCATCACGCGAATCGATCTCCCATTGCGTGCCGAATTCCACCAGGTAGTGTGCCCATGCAGCGGTGCCGATGGTTCCGTGTTTCGGGCTGATCCCGGCAATGCCGGCGATCAGGAAGTAGCTTTTGCGCAGGTCGAATTTCGGCGACAGCGCCAACGCCAATGTCGAGGCGGCCGCATTGGTCTGGCCCATGCCGGTGGTCAACAGGCACACCTGCTGCGTGTTGCAGCGAATGCTCGGGTACTCGGCGGACAGGCCTGGCACGCGGATTTCCTGCTTCAGTTCAAGGCGATCAATCCAGTGCTGCGCCTCAGGGGCGAACATGGTGATCAACATGACTTTCGGTTGCATCGGGGCCTCGGCCGCCCACGCGGTGGAGGAGAGCAGGGCCGCACCGGCCAGGGTCAAACGCATCATTGCTTGCATGGAAAACTCCTTGATTCAGAACTGATAACCGACGCCGGCGTAGTAACCCCAGCCGTTGGAACGCGCGCGGAAATTGCCATCGCCAAAATTCAGCTCGCTGCCGTCTTCCCAGTTGCCGCCGTTGTGGAAATAACGGCCGACCAGGGTGAAGCGCAAGTGCGTGAACGAGTAGAGCAGGACGTTGGTCGCCACCGTCGCATTGGCGGTGCGCGCCGGGTTGTCCTTGTGGATGTCCGAGCCGAAATCGAAGTTGGTGAAGCCGATGTAGGTCAATGAGGCGCCGTTGCTGAATTTATCGATCGGCACGATGTACTTGAGCTGTGCGCGGTAGCCGTCCCAGGAATATTCGTTGCTGGCACCGTAATTTTCCCACTGATAGCGACCGTACAGATTGGCCGACAGGTTGACCCGCGAGTGCGTGTCGATGTCGGTGCCGAAACCGCTGTACAGCGTGTTGGCGCGGTTCTCTTTGCGGCTGCCGTGGTCGTAGATCCAGTCGAACGCCACATACCATTCCTTGAACGGACCGATGGCCAGGCTGCGGCCGGCGAGGTAGTCGATGGAGATGCGCGGTTCGTGCTCCATGAACACCGGCGAGCCGTGATCCCACACGCCTTTGTCGTGGCTGTTGCCGATGTTGAAGATCTTCGGAATGTCGACATAGCCGTATAGTTCGAACGGACCTTTGCGGCCGAAGTACTCGTATTCCAGATAGATATCGTCGGCCGGTTGCGGGCCGAAGCTGATGTCCTTGCTGCCGATCAGCATCAGGTCCTGGTTGTACCAGTCCGAGAGGTAGGCGCCTTTTTTCGGCGGGCTGGCTTCGGGGCTGAGGGCTTCGCCCTGGGCGGATTCTTCTTTGGCTGCCGGTTGCGCCAGAGCGCTGTGGCTGAGAAGTCCGGTAACGCCGGTCAGTAGCAAGGAAACAGCAAGCGTGCACGAGAAAGGTGCGCGAAAAGGGCATGCAATGGCCATTCAAAGTCCTTTTTTGCGGATCGAGGCCCGTGTTCCGTGGGCTTGTACGGTTTTGTTACGAAAACGTTGGGATTGACGTTACGCAAACGTTTGCACAAGGCGTACCAGTTTTCTCAATGCCATGAAATATCGAAGAATTCGCAAATTTAACTGACGGACTGATCAGGTATAACTGATCACCGCAAACCCCTGTAGGCCATCGCGAGCAGGCGAAGGCCTACAGGTTCTGCGACAGGTTGAAGGCCCACGAATACGGGCTGAAACGCTTATTCCAGACCCCTCTAGTATTAAAGTATTAACACCATTTAATCCGTGCCCCATTGCCGGGCGTCTACTAGCTTTGTCCCCAATCAACGGTTTTGTGATGACCGTCGCAGTCTTGATTCGCGTGTGGAATAAGCACGGCTCTTCGCGCGCTCAAGGAAGAATTTGGCCACGACAAGGAGTAGCCCGTGGAAGCAAGGTTTGGTGTCGCCCTCGTTTCGCGCTTTTCCCCTCTTTCCCTTGCTGTGCATCTGAGTGTCGCCGGGCTGTTGTTCGGCGGCGTCAGCGCTCCTGCGTTGGCCACGTGCTCCACGGCGGGTTCAACGGTGACCTGCACCGGCGTGCCGAGTCTGCCGCTGTTTCTGAATAATTTTTCCAGCGCCACCAGTGGCCTGACGGTCAACGTCAACAGTGGGGCGCAGATGAACGCGACCCTCGGCGGCCATGTGATGGACCTGACCGGGGTGAACATTTCCCTGAACAACTCCGGCACGCTCGACCCGGCACTGCTCGGCCTGGTCTCGGTGCTGAGCGGCGGCGCGTTCATTGGCACTGGCGCTACGAGTACGGTCAGCGTGCTCAACAACGCCAGCGGGATCATTCGCGGCACGGGCATGTTGCTCGGGCTCAACCTGACCAGCATCGACGGCCTCGGCATTGCGGTGAACAACGCTGCTGCCGGCACCACCAGCATCACCAACAACGGCACCATCACCTCGACCGGTTTGTCGATCGGCGGCATCACCCTCGCCGACACCCCGGTGGTCGGCGTCTACGGCGGCTCGCAGGTCAACATGACCAACAGCAGCACCGGTGTGATCAACGGCCGGATCGCGTTCGAAACATCGGCGGCAGGCAATACCTTCACCAACGCCGGTGCGATTACCGGCGGCGTGTCGATGGGCGCGGCCAGCACCAACACCTTCACCGCGGTGACCGGTTCCAGCGTCAACGTCGGTGACGGTGTACAGATCAGCGTCGGCCTCGGCGGGTTGATCGGCATCAATCTGACCTTCGCTCCGACCGGCACGGTCGATGGTGGCGCGGGCGGCACCAACAGCCTGATCCTGCAAAACCCGATCGGCGTCGGCGGCGGCACCACGGGTGTCGGCACCGCATCGAGCGCGACCTACGTCAACTTCAACAACCTGACCCTCAACAGCGGCACCTGGACCTTGCAGGGGCCATTGGTCAGCGGCGCGACCACGCTTAACGGTGGTGTCGCCCAGTTCAACAACAACGCCACGTTCGGCAGCGGCGTGATCACCTCCAACGGCGGGATACTCCAGGCCAGCAATGCCGGGTTGAACGTCAGTAACCTGATTTCCCTCGGCGCGGGCGGCGTGACAGTGCAAGGTACCAACGCCACCACCCTGAGCGGCGTCATTTCCGGCAGCGGCGGCCTGACCAAAGTCGGTTCCGGGCAACTGAGCCTCAGCGCCGCCAACACCTACCTGGGCAACACCACGCTCAACGGCGGCACCGTGCAGTTGGGCAACAACCTGGCGCTGAGCACCGGCACCCTCAACGTCACTGGCGCGACAACGTTGAGCGCCCCGGGCACGATCAGCCTGAACAACGCCATCAGCCTCGGCGGCACCTTGACCGCCGGCGGCACTGGCGCGCTGACCCTCGGCGGTTTGATCAGCGGCAGCAGCGGCCTGACCAAAACCGGCAGCGGCAGCCTGACTGTCAGTGGCGCCAACAGCGGGTTCACCGGCACCACCACCCTGAGCGCCGGCACCCTGCTGGTGACCAACAACAACTCGCTGGGTAGTGGCGCGCTGAATACCGCCGCCGGCACCAGTCTGGACAGCACCACCAACGTCACCCTGGCCAACAACATCGGCATGACCGGTGCGCTCAACGTGCTCGGCAGCAATGCCCTGACACTCGGCGGCGTGTTGTCCGGCACTGGTGGGATTACCAAATCCGGCAGCGCCAGCCTGACCTTGAGCGGCAACAACACCAACAGCGGCAACACGCTGCTCAATGCCGGCAGCCTGTTCGTTGGCAGCAACACCGCGCTGGGTACGGGCGCGTTGAACGCGGCGGCCGGTACCACACTGGATGCGACCACGGCGGTGACTCTCGCCAACGCCGTCGCGCTGGCGGCCGATCTGACCATCGGCGGCACGCAGGCGCTGGGTTTGAGCGGCGTCATCAGCGGTGCCGGTAATCTGATCAAGAACGGCACCGCCAACCTCAGCCTCAGCGGCAACAACACCTTTTCCGGCGGTACCGCGCTGAATGCCGGCACGCTGATTGTCGGCTCCAACACCGCGCTGGGCACGGGTGCCTTGACCACGGCGGCGGGCACCACCCTCGATGCCAGCACTGCCGTTGCGCTAACCAACGCAGTCTCACTCGGCGGCAACCTGACTGTCGGCGGCAGTGCCAACCTGACCCTGGGCGGGATTGTCAGCGGCAGCGGCGGGCTGACCAAAAACGGCGCGGCCAACCTGATTCTCAACGGTGCCAACACCTTCCTCGGTGCCGTCGCGTTGAACGCGGGTACGATCACGGCGGGCGCCAACGCGGCGCTGGGCAGTGGCAACATCACCGTCGGCGGCGTGGCCGCCCTCGACAGCAATGCGACGGTGACCCTGAACAATGCCATCATTCTCAACAACAGCCTGGGCATTGGCGGCAGCAACGCGCTGACCCTCGGCGGCGTGATCAGCGGCACCAGCCAACTGGTGAAAAACGGCGCCGCCAATCTCACGCTCAATGGCACCAATACCTACAGCGGCGGCACCACGCTGAATGCCGGCAGCTTGACGGTCGGCAACGGCGCGGCACTGGGCACTGGCGTCTTGTCGGTGGAAGGCGCGGGCACCCTCAACAGCAGTTCGGCCGTGACCCTCAACAACAACGTCATTCTCAACGCCAACCTCACCGCCGGCGGCGCCAATGCGCTGACCCTTGGCGGGGTGATCAGTGGCGGTAACGGTCTGATCAAAACCGGCGCTTCGAGTCTGACCCTCAACGGCAACAACACCTACACTGGCACCACGGCGCTGAACGCCGGTTCACTGATTGTCGGTTCCAGCACCGCCCTGGGCACCGGCACACTCAACGCCTCGAACGGCACCACCCTCGATACCAGTACCGCCGCGACTTTGGCCAACAACGTCAACCTCGCCGGCACTCTGACCCTGGGTGGCTCCAATGCGCTGACCCTCGGCGGCGTGGTCGCCGGTATCGGTGGACTGACCAAGAACGGTGCTGCCGACCTGACCCTCAACGGCGCCAACACTTATTTTGGCAATACCCTGTTGAACACCGGCAAACTGACCGTCGGCAGCAACACCGCGCTGGGTTCCGGCACGTTGAACGCGGCGGCCAACACCACGCTGGATGCCAACACCGCCGTCAGCCTGAACAATGCCGTGGCACTCGCCGGTGCCTTGAACATCGGCGGCACAGCGGATATGACCCTGACCGGTCTGGTCAGCGGGGCTGGCAGTCTGGTGAAAGACGGCGCGGCCAATCTGATTCTCAATGCCGCCAACAACTACCTCGGCGGCACCACGCTGAACGCCGGCACTCTGACCGTCGGCAACAGTTCGGCGCTCGGTTCCGGTGCATTGACCGTCGCTGGCGCCGCGACACTGGACAGCAACTCGCCGCTGGTCAGCCTCAACAACAATGTCGCCCTGAATGCGGCGCTGACCGTGGGCGGTACGCAGAACCTGACCCTCGGCGGCGTGACCAGTGGCACCGGCCAGTTGATCAAGGACGGCGCAGCCAACCTGACCGTCAATGGCAACAACACCTTCAGCGGCGGCACCACACTCAACGCCGGCACGTTGACCCTTGGCAATGCCAACGGTCTGGGCAGTGGCGCATTGCTCGTCGGTGGCGCGGCAACGCTGGATAACAGCGCATCGTTCGGCATCGGCAACGCCATTACCCTGAACGCCGGACTGACCGTCGCCGGCAACAACGATTTGAGCTTGAACGGCATCATTGACGGCGCCGGCAGCCTGACCAAAAACGGCCTTTCAGACCTGACCCTGGCCGGCAATAACACCTTCACTGGCGCGCTGAACATCATTTCGGGCAGCGTCACCACGCTCAATACCAACGCATTGGGCAACACCTCCGGCGTCAACATCAGCGCCGGCGCCGGCCTGAATCTGGGCAGTGACGCCAGCCTCGGCGCGCTGAGCGGCAGCGGCAGTGTGCAACTCACCGGCAGCAACACCCTGACGGTCGGCACCGGCAACGTCACCAGCATCTTTGATGGCGATCTCAGCGGCAGCGGCGGCCTGGTCAAAGTCGGTACCGGCACCTTGAACCTCACTGGCATCAACGGCATTACCGGCAATACCGCGATCGATGGCGGTATCGTGAACCTGAGCGGTTCGCTGGGCAGTGCTCAACTCAACGTCAATACCGGCGGCACCCTGACCGGTACCGGCTCGGCGCTCGGCGCGGTCAACATCAACAACGGTGGGCATCTGGCGTTGGCGTCGGGCAACACCTTGTCGGCGAGTGCTCTGACTCTCGGCGCCGGCAGCAACGTTGATGTGGCACTGGGCACACCGTCGACTGCGTCGCTGATGAACGTCGGCGGCAACCTCACGCTTGATGGCAATCTCAACGTCAGCGATGCCGGTGGTTTCGGCGTTGGTGTGTATCGCCTGTTCAACTACACCGGTGCCCTGACTAATCTCGGTCTGGACGTGGCCAGCGTGCCGGTCGGCTACGGCCTCGGCGATCTGCTGGTGCAAACCGGGGTGGCCAATCAGATCAACATTCAAGTCTCCGCGCCGAACGTCAACATTCGTTACTGGGACGGCAGCCAGACCATCGCCAACGGCGTGGTCGATGGCGGCAGCGGCACGTGGAACGCGGTCGGCACCAACTGGACCGACGCCAACGGTTTGGTCAACCAACCGTGGGCCGGCGACTTCGCGGTGTTCCAGGGCACTGCCGGCACGGTGACGGTGAACGGCACGCAAGCGTTTACCGGCATGCAATTCCTCACCGATGGCTACAACGTGGTCAACGGTGCGGCGGGGCAACTCACGGCGGTCAACGGCACCGGCGGCACCACTTCGTTGCGCGTCGATCCGGGCGTTACGGCGACCATCAATGCCAATATCGATGGCAGCGGCATCCTTAATAAACTTGACGCCGGCACCCTAGTGCTCGGCGGTGCGAACACTTACACCGGCGGCACGCAACTGGACGGCGGCAAGATTATCGTCGGCAGCAATACGGCGCTCGGTACTGGTACGCTGACGGCGAATGCCGGTACGCAGCTGGACAGCAACGCGGCGGTGACACTGGCCAACGCGGCGACGCTGAACGGCAACCTGACCATCGTCGGCAGCAATGCCCTGACCCTCAACGGCGTGATTGGCGGCACCGGTGGCCTGATCAAAACCGGCGCGGCCAACCTGACCCTCGGCGGCAACAATGCCTTCCTCGGGCCGGTCGCGCTGAATGCCGGCGGACTGGTTCTGGCGTCGAACTCGGCGCTCGGCTCGGGCACGCTGAATGCAGCGGGCGGCACCACGCTGGATGCCAGCACCGGGGTTTCGCTGAACAACGCGGTCAACCTCGCGGGCAACCTCGGCATTGGCGGCACGGCGGATCTGACCCTGGCCGGCACGGTCAACGGCGCCGGCAGCCTGAGCAAAAACGGCGCGGCCAACCTGAGCCTGAGTGGCAACAATAATTTTCTTGGTGGCGTGACCCTCAACGCGGGCACCCTGACCGCCGGCAGCAACTCGGCGCTGGGCCTGGGCAATCTCACCGTAGCCGGCGCCTCCGCGCTGGACAGCAACAGTGCACTGAGCCTGGGCAACAACGTTGTGCTCAATGCCAATCTGAGCAACACCGGCAGCAACAACCTGACCCTCGCGGGTGTGGTCAGCGGCGCGGGTGGCTTGATCAAGGACGGCGCGTCGAACCTGACACTCAACGGCGTCAACACTTACACCGGCGGCACCACGTTGAACGCCGGTACGCTGACCCTCGGCACCGGTTCGGCATTGGGCAGCGGCGCACTGACCGTGGCCGGCGCCTCGAGCCTCGACACCAGTGCGCCGCTGGTGCTGGCGAACAACGTCAACGTCAATGCCAACCTGAGTCTGGCCGGCAACAACAACCTGACCCTCGGCGGCGTGATTGCCGGTGCGGGCACTCTGACCAAGAACGGTCTGGCCGACGTGACACTGTCCGGCAACAACACCTTCAGCGGCACTTTCGATGTACTGTCCGGCAGCCTGACCACCCTGAACGGCACGGCATTGGGCAATAACGCCACGGTCAATCTCGCGGGCGGCGCGGCGCTGAATCTCGGTGCTTCGGGCAGCCTTGCCAGCCTCACCGGCAGCGGTACGGCGCTGATCGGCACTGGCAACACGCTGAGCCTCGGCGGCAACAATGTCAGCAGCACCTTCGCCGGCATCCTCAGCGGTGACGGCGGTCTGAGCAAACTCGGCAGCGGCACCCTGACCCTCAGCGGCATCAGCGATCTGACCGGTGACACCAACGTCAACGCCGGTACCTTGCAGGTCAACGGTTCGCTGGCCAGCGGCAATGTGCTGGTCAACAACGGCGGCACCCTCGGCGGCAGCGGCACCTTGACCGGTGCCGTGACGGTGGCCGATGGCGGTCATCTGACGGGCGTCACCGGCAGTACGCTGAACGTCAGTTCGCTGGTGTTCAACGGCAATTCAAACTTCGACGTCGGCCTCGGCACACCGGTGTCCGGTGGCGGCAATGCGCTGGTCAATGTCGGCGGCAACCTGACCCTCGACGGCACCCTGAACGTCAGCGACATCGGTGGTTTTGGCAGCGGTGTCTATCGCCTGATCGACTACACCGGCGGCCTGACCGACAACGGCATGCTCTTCGGCACACTGCCGGGCAGCGTCAGCCCTGGCGATCTGACCCTGCAAACCGCGCTGGCCAATCAGATCAACCTGCTGGTCACCGCACCGGGCGTCACCGTGCAGTTCTGGGACGGCAATCAACTGGTGGCCAACGGTTCGGTGGAGGGTGGCAGCGGCGCCTGGGGCACCGGCACCACCAACTGGACCGACGTCAACGGCACCACCAACCAGGCCTGGACCAACAATTTTGCGGTGTTCCAGGGCGCGGCCGGCACAGTGACTGTCAACGGCGCGCAAACCATCACCGGCATGCAGTTCGTCACCGACGGCTACAGCCTGGTGAACGGCGCGGCGGGCTCGCTGAATCTGGTCAACGGTTCGCTGGGCAATGCCACGGTGCGGGTTGACCCGAACGCCACGGCAACCATTGGTGTCGCGCTGAACGGCAGCGGCACGCTGGGCAAATACGACACGGGTACGCTGGTGCTCAACGCGGCCAACGGCTACACCGGTGGCACGGCGCTCAATGGCGGCAAGATTGTGGTCGGCAACAACACGGCGCTCGGCAGCGGTGTGTTGACGGCGGCAGATGGCACCGCGCTGGACAGCAATACCGCTGTTACGCTGGGCAACGATGTGGTCGTCAACGGTGGTTTGACCGTTGCCGGTTCCAACGCCTTGACCCTCGGCGGCGTGGTTAGCGGCAGCGGCAGCCTGATCAAGGCCGGCGCGTCGAGCCTGACCCTCAACGGCAGCAACACCTACGGCGGCGGCACTCAACTCGCCGGCGGTACGCTGATCCTCGGCAACAACAGTGCAATCAGCAGCGGTGCACTCAACGTGACCGGCACCGGCAGCCTCGACAGCACCTCGGCATTGCAACTGGCCAACACCGTCAACCTTGGCGCGCAACTGATCCTCGCCGGCAACCAGAACACCACGTTGATCGGTGCTGTGACTGGCACCGGCAGTCTGGTGAAAAACGGTAGCGGTGATCTCGTCCTCAGTGGCGCCAACACCTACAGCGGCGGCACCACCCTGAACGGCGGCACGACGCGCGGCGATACCAGCAGCCTGCAAGGTGCAATCGTCAACAACGCGATGCTGACCTTCGAGCAAAACGCCGACGGCAGCTACACCGGCAACCTCACCGGCGCCGGCACGCTGAACAAAACCGGCACTGGTGAACTTCTGCTGGCCGGCAACAACACCTTCACCGGCAACACCTCGGTGCAGGCCGGCAACCTGATCGTCAATGGCGTGCTCAACAGCGCCAACGTCAACGTTGCCAGCGGCGCGAGCATCGGCGGTGGCGGCCAACTCGGCGGCGCCGTGCAACTGGCCAGCGGTGCGACGCTGGCCGGTGGCGGTACAGCAACGCCTTTGTCAGTCGGTTCGCTGGCACTGTCGTCGGGAACCAATCTGGACTTCAGCCTCGGCGCGGCGACCAGTTCGACCACCGTGGTCAATGTTGCCGGCAACCTGACCCTCGACGGTACGTTGAACATCAGCAACGCCGGCGGTTTCGGCACCGGCGTTTATCAACTGTTCAGCTACGGCGGCAGCCTGACCGACAACGGTCTGGTGTATGGCAGCCTGCCGGTGTCGGCGGCCAATCTGACCCTGCAAACGGCTATCGCCAATCAGATCAACCTGCTGGTGCAAGGCACCCCGGGTGAGGTGCAGTTCTGGAACGGTGGCACCACCAACCCGGACGGCAGCATCGGTGGCGGCAGCGGCGTGTGGGGGCCGGGTACTAACTGGACCGATCCGAGCGGTACTCAGGCCCTGGCTTCAAATGGTCAGTTCGCGGTGTTCGGCGGTCAGGCAGGTACGGTCACCGTGCAGGGCAATCAGAACTTTACCGGCCTGCAATTCCTCGCCAATGGCTACAGCCTGATGCCGGGTGCCGGTGGCTCACTGACCCCGGTCAACGGGACGGACGGCAGCCTTGCACCGGTGCGCGTCAACGCCGGCGCGAGTGCGGAAATCTCCGCGCCGCTGGTGGGCACTGGCGGGATCGAAAAACTCGATTCCGGCACGCTGGTGCTCAGTGGCGCCAACACCTACAGCGGTGGCACCACGGTCAGCGGCGGTACGCTGGTCGGTAACACCACCAGCCTGCAGGGCAACATCCTCAACAACGCATCGCTGCTCTTCTTGCAGAACTTCAATGGTCAGTTCAACGGATCGCTGCGTGGACTTGGCGCGATGCTCAAACGCGGTACCGGCACCTTGCTGTTGACCGGTGATAATCCGTTCAGCGGCACGGTCGCGGTCGATCAAGGTGTGTTGCAAGTCGGCAGCCTTGCGGCGCGCGCTTCGTTGGGTGGGCAAGTCACCGTGGCCAACGGCGCCGGTCTGAGCGGCAACGGCAGTGTCGGCTCGGTGGTCAACCATGGCGTTGTCGCCTCGGGTTCTGAAGCGGGCACCTTGAGCGTGGCCGGTAACCTGACCAACGCTAGCGACGGTGTGCTGGCCTTGACCGTCAGTTCGCCAACCGCGACGCCACTGGCAATCGGCGGCACGGCAAATCTGGGCGGCGCTTTGCAAGTCAACTCGCTGGCACCGTTCACCGGCAACACCACGTATTCGCTGATTACGGCGGGCGGTGGCGTAAACGGCACCTTCAGCGTTGCGGACCTGCCGCAATATGCGTTCCTCAAAAGCGCACTGGTGTATGACGCTAATGCGGTGAACCTGGTGGTCAGCCGCAACGGCAATTCCTTCGCCGATGTCGCCGCCACTGGCAACCAGTTCAGAACCGCCACCGCGCTGTCGAACAATGGCCCGGCCGGTGCGGCGTTGCAGAACGAGATCGTCAACCTCAGTGTCGCCGGTGCGCGTAATGCCTTCGACAGTCTGTCCGGTGAGATCCACGCCAGCACCGCCAGCGCCATCCTCGAGGATTCGCGCTACGTGCGTGACGCGGTCAACGATCGCATGCGCCAACCGTCATGCAGCGCGGCGGATGATCCACGCCGTGCCCTGGCGCCAAGTGACAACCAATTGAGCAGCAACGGTTGCCACGGCGAAATGGTCGGCTGGGCGCGGGCACTCGGTGCCTGGGGCGAGTCGGATGGCGACAGCAACGCGGCGAAACTCGACCGTAACCTCAGCGGCTTCATGCTCGGTACCGACAAGCAACTCGATGACCAGTGGCGCGTGGGCATGGCCGCCGGTTACACCCGCAGCGACCTCGATGCGCATGATCGTCGCTCGGATGCCACCGTCGAAAGCTACCACCTGGCGGCGTATCTCAATTCGCAGTTTGACGCCTTGGCGGTGCGCCTCGGCGCGGCTTACAGCTGGCACGACATCGAGACCAAACGCAACGTCAGCGTCGGCAGCTACAACGATCGCCTGAAGGCCAATTACGATGCGCGCAGTGCGCAGGTATTCGGTGAAGTCGGCTACGCCATCGACGCTGGCGGCATTGCCCTCGAACCGTTTGCCGGTCTGGCCTACGTCAACTACGACACTGACAAAGCCAAGGAGAAGGGTGGAGTAGGGCGCCTGGAGGCCGATGCCGATCAGGACATCACCTTCTCGACCCTCGGCGTGCGCGCCGGCAAAGTCATCACCCTGGCCAACGGCGGGCAATTCACCCCGCGCGCGGCCATCGGCTGGCGCCATGCCTTTGGTGATACCAAGCCTGACGCCGACCTGACCTTCATCGACGGCGGCGCCTCGTTCAGCACCCAAGGCGTGCCGATCGCCAAGGACAGCGCCATCGTTGAAGCGGGGGTCGACTTCCAGATCAGCCCGACCGGCAAACTCGGCGTCGGCTACTCGGGGCAACTGTCGAACGACAGCAACGACCATGCGATGACCATCAGCTTCAGCCTGGGCTTCTGATTTAGGGTCGAAGCACTTTTAGCCGCCCGTAAGGGCGGTTTTTTTTGCCTTGCCTCAAGCTGCTCGTTCCCACGCTCTGCGTGGGAATGCCTCTAGGGACGCTCCGCGTTCCGGCTCCGGAAGGGACGCGGAGCGTCCCGGTCTGCATTCCCACGCGGAGCGTGGGAACGATCAAAAAACTGCAGCGTCGCGCTCTGCTAGAATCGCCCCCATCAACAGCCTGAGACTCCCCCATGAGCGAGCCGATTCGTCTGACCCAATACAGCCACGGCGCCGGCTGCGGCTGCAAGATTTCCCCGCAGGTGCTCGAAGTGATTCTGGCCGGCAGCGGTGCGCAGAACCTTGACCCGAAACTGTGGGTCGGCAATGCCTCGCGCGATGATGCGGCGGTCTATGAGATCGATGCCGAGCGCGGAGTGGTCTCGACCACGGACTTTTTCATGCCGATCGTCGATGACCCGTTCGACTTCGGCCGCATTGCCGCGACCAATGCGATCAGTGACATCTATGCGATGGGCGGCGATCCGTTGATGGCCATCGCCATTCTCGGCTGGCCGGTCAATGTGCTGGCGCCGGAAGTGGCGCGTGAAGTGATTCGCGGCGGCCGCGCGGTGTGCGACGCGGCGGGCATTCCACTGGCGGGCGGGCATTCGATTGATGCGCCGGAACCGATCTTCGGTCTCGCCGTCACCGGTCTGGTGGAAAAGCGTCACATGAAGCGCAACGACACCGCCACCGCCGGCTGTCTGCTGTACCTGACCAAACCGCTGGGCATCGGCATCCTCACCACCGCCGAGAAAAAAGGCAAATTGCGCGCCGCCGACGTTGGCGTGGCCCGCGACTGGATGTGCACCCTGAACAAACCCGGCAGCCGTTTCGGCAAACTCGCCGGCGTTACCGCCATGACCGATGTCACCGGTTTTGGTCTGCTCGGGCATCTGGTGGAAATGGCCGATGGCAGCCAGCTCACCGCGCGCATCGCTTATGACCGTGTGCCGCGTCTGGACAGCGTCGAGTACTACCTCGATCAGGGCTGCGTTCCCGGCGGTACGCTGCGCAACTTCGACAGCTACGCGAGCAAGGTTGGCCGCGTGCAGGAACTGCACAAACGCGTGCTCTGCGACCCGCAAACCAGCGGTGGTCTGTTGATCGCGGTGACGCCTGAAGGCAATGAAGAGTTTCTCGCCGTAGCCGCCGAACTGGGCCTGAACCTGGCGCCAATCGGCGAACTGGTTGAGCGACAGACGAACGCAGTCGAGGTGATTTGATGCTCCGCGACTGCACTGATTACCGTGATATTTTCCTCAATGACCGGCCAATGATGGACGCCCGTGCGCCGGTCGAATTCTCCCACGGTGCTTTTCCCGGGGTGGTCAACCTGCCGCTGATGAACGATCGTGAGCGCGAACAGGTGGGCACCTGTTACAAACAACACGGACAGCAAGCCGCGATTGCCTTGGGCGAGCGGCTGGTGTCCGCCGAGGTCAGAGAGCGGCGCATTCAAGGCTGGGTCGAGTTTGCCCGTAACCACCCCGATGGCTATCTGTATTGTTTCCGCGGCGGCCTGCGTTCACAGATCGTCCAGCAATGGATCAAGGACGAGGGCGGCATCGATTATCCGCGTGTCGGCGGCGGCTACAAGGCCATGCGCACATTCCTCCTGGAGACAGTCGATCAGGCTGTGGCCGAATGCGATCTGGTCCTGCTCGGCGGCATGACCGGTACTGGCAAGACTGAAGTGCTGGTGCAGTTGAGCAATGGTCTGGATCTGGAAGGTCACGCCAATCATCGCGGCTCGAGTTTTGGCAAGCGTGCCACCGGGCAGCCGACCAATATCGATTTCGAAAACCGCCTGGCTGTCGATGTGCTGAAAAAACGCGCAGGCGGGATCAACCAGTTTGTTCTGGAAGACGAGAGTCGGGTGGTCGGCAGCTGTGCCTTGCCATTACCGCTCTACCGGGGCATGCAGGCGGCACCACTGGTCTGGCTGGAAGATAGCCTCGAGAGTCGGGTCGAGCGAATTCTGCAGGATTATGTCATCGACCTGTACGCCGAGTTCGTCGCGGTTCACGGCGAGCAGGGTTTTGCTTTGTATGCCGAGCGATTGATTTCCAGCCTGAACAATATTCAACGTCGGTTGGGTGGCGAGCGCTATCAACGCATGTATTTGCAGATGGAAGCGGCGCTGTCCGAACAGGCGCGCAGCGGGTCGGTCGAGCTGTTCCGTGAGTGGATCGGCGTACTGCTACGCGATTATTACGACCCGATGTATGTGTTTCAGCGCGAGAAGAAGGGCGGGCGGATCGAGTTTGCCGGGGAGCGTGGAGCGGTGCTTGAGTATTTGCGTGAGCGGGGGAATCAGAAGGTTTGATAGTGCTTTTGCTGGCCTCATCGCTGGCAAGCCAGCTCCCACAGGTATTGCGGATGTATATGGAATTTGTGTACACCCTGGAACCCTGTGGGAGCTGGCTTGCCAGCGATGGGGCCGGTTCAGACAGAAGATGACTCAGGTCGGACAGGTTTCCTTGCCATGATCCAGTCCCTGCTTGTAGCTGTGGCTTTGCAAACTGGCCTTGCCGTTGTGCCAGGTCAGCGTCAGTACATACAGCGAGTCAAAGTCGTTGCCCGCCCAGTCCTCGGTGATGTTCTGTTTCTCGCCGACCGCTTTGCCCGCCACCTTGTTGATCAGCTCCGGCAGATAGCCGTGGGACCAGGCGGTGTAGATCGTCGAGTTGTGATACTTGTCTTCCAGCAGTTCGCGGGCCAGATCGCTGGTGTCGTTGGCCGAGAACTCGATGTTCACCGGCAGGCCGAGCTTGATCGCGGCGGGGCTGATGGTCATCAATGGACGGATGTAGCTGTAGGAGTTGTCCAGCTCACCTTCCTCGACATTGCGCGTCGGGTTGGCGGCGAACACGTAATCGGCCTTGCCGAATTTTTCCGGCAGCAGCGTCGACAGGTCGATGGCGCGGTTCAGGCCCTGACAGTTGAGCTGGCCGAGCCCGCCCTCGGGTTTTTCTGCGTGGCGCAGGAACACCAGTGTCTGGGTGCCGTCCACCGGTTGCGCGCGGCTTTCGCTGGACTCAAGCGACAGGAACAGTGCACTGACGGCCAGCAGGGAAGGCAGGGCCACATACGCGCGGTGTTTGAAACGTTTGGCGAATCGCATAAGGATCGTCATGAAATAAAGGGTTCTTCAGCAAATTCGGTTAAGGCTGACAAACCTTTACACCGCGGGCTCCCAGCACCGGGTGTTTTCCCTGTCGTGAACGGCTTCCTCTGCAACAAACGCATAGCTCAGAGTCCCCTGAGGGCCGTTTGGTTCGATCGTCAGAGTGCGCAGCACTCTAACGGCAACCTTCAACGGTCTGGCCGCAGGTTAGCGACAGGATGTTACGGGTTCATGTAGGCGCTCCGAAGGCTGCGATCGTTTTGCAGACTGCAAAGCCTCAAGATCGAAAGATCGCAGCCTGCGCAGCGCCTACATTATGATCAGGCTTTAATTTGTGACTGGATGCTTCTCATGACCGATCTGTCCGCGTTCCCGATCACCCAGAAATGGCCGGCGCAGTACCCTGACTGGATTCAGCTCTATTCCTTGCCGACGCCTAACGGCGTCAAAGTCTCGATCATGCTTGAGGAAATCGGCCTGCCGTACGAACCGCACAAGGTCGCTTTCGACAGCAATGATCAACTGTCCGCCGAGTTCCTGTCGCTGAATCCGAACAACAAGATTCCGGCGATCCTCGATCCGCACGGCCCTGATGATCAGCCGCTGCCGCTGTTCGAATCCGGTGCGATCCTGATTTATCTGGCCGACAAAAGCGGTCAGTTGCTGGCGCAGGAAGGCGCGCTGCGTTACGAGACCATCCAGTGGTTGATGTTCCAGATGGGTGGTATCGGTCCGATGTTCGGCCAGTTGGGTTTCTTCAACAAATTCGCCGGCAAGGATTACGAAGACAAGCGTCCGCGTGATCGTTATGTCGACGAAAGCAAACGCCTGCTCAAGGTGCTCGACGGCCGGCTCGAGGGCCGTGACTGGATCATGGGCGAGCGCTATACCATCGCTGATATCGCCACATTTCCGTGGGTGCGTAATTTGATCGGATTTTATGAGGCCGGTGATCTGGTTGGCATCAGCAACTTCCCGAATGTCACCCGTGTGCTTGAGCGTTTCCTCGCGCGTCCGGCAGTCATTCGCGGCCTGACCATTCCCTCGTAATTTTCGGACTACACACATAACCCTGTGGGAGCTGGCAAGCCAGCTCCCACAGGGATTTACAGTGTTCTGAAAGATTGTTACACCCCCAGTAATGCACTCTTGATTGATCCAGGTTTGTACCCCAACCCCCGCAAGGCATAAGCTTCGCCCCCTACGACTTTCGTCTCATCTGCCGTTTTCAGGAAAGGCCCTCATGTCCAGTCAGTTCCCCGAAGCACGTCCCCGCCGTCTGCGCCGCAATGCGAGCCTGCGCAGCCTGTTCCAGGAAACCGAATTCAGCCTGAACGATCTGGTCCTGCCGATTTTCGTTGAAGAAGAAATCGACGACTTCGTGCCGATCAACAGCATGCCCGGGGTGATGCGCATTCCCGAGCGCAAACTGGCCAGTGAAATCGAGCGCTATGCCCGCGCCGGCATCAAGTCGGTGATGACCTTCGGCGTGTCCCACCATCTGGACAGCAACGGCAGCGACACCTGGCGCGAAGAAGGTCTGGTCTCGCGCATGTCGCGTATTGCCAAAGATGCCGTGCCGGAAATGATCGTGATGTCCGACACCTGCTTCTGCGAATACACCGATCACGGCCACTGCGGCGTGATGCACAACCATGAAGTCGACAACGACCAGACCCTGATCAACCTCGGCAAACAAGCCGTGGCAGCGGCCCGCGCCGGTGCGGACGTGATCGCGCCGTCGGCAGCGATGGACGGTCAGGTGCGGGCGATTCGTCAGGCCCTGGATGCGGCCGGATTTACTCAAATTCCGATCATGGCCTATTCGACCAAATTTGCCTCGGCGCTTTATGGTCCGTTCCGCGAGGCCGGCGGCAGTGCGCTGAAGGGCGATCGCAAAAGCTATCAGATGAACCCGATGAACCGCCGCGAAGCCCTGCGCGAATCGCTGCTCGACGAGCAGGAAGGCGCCGATGCGCTGATGGTCAAACCAGCCGGCGCTTACCTCGACATCATCCGCGACATTCGTGAGGCCTCGAACCTGCCGCTGGCGGCGTATCAGGTCAGTGGCGAATACGCGATGATCAAGTTCGGCGCGCAGGCCGGGGCGATCGATGAGGATCGCGTGGTGCGTGAAAGCCTGGGCGCGATCAAGCGTGCAGGCGCTGATTTGATCTTCACTTACTTTGCGATGGATCTGGCATTGGCCGGGATTTGAGTAAAAATGCCCGATCGGCGCATGACAATGATCGGGCAACATTTACCCTTCAAACGATTTTTTTCGTATAGAAAACCCGATCCACGTACGAGTCAGCCTTCTTGTAGTAAGCGGGCAGTCGTCCCGCCAACTCGAAACCACAGGCGCGGATAATCTCTATCCCTTGCTGCTGCGTTGCCAAATGGAAGTAATACAACATTTCGATACCGATCGATTTCGCGCGAAGTTCAAGCAAGTCGACCAATGATTTTCCGGCGTTGTATTGATCTGGAAAAAGGCCAAACCGGATCTCGGCAACATGGCGTTCGATCCACCGCGGCCGCCGCTCTACTTCACCCAAACCGATGAGAGTGGCCGTGTCGTCGAGTACGCAGAGAGCAATCGCGTCTTGTTTTTGCTCCTTATCAAGCAGTGACTCAATCCACCGGACCTCCATTTCATGGGTAATGGCTTTGACATCGGCCGGACGTTCAACTCGTTCCTGATCCTTCAGAACCAGATCGTTGAAAAACTCGAGCAAACGATGTGCGTCTGCTACAGCAGGTTGTTTAAAGTGCATGAGCGGTATCTTGAATGTTATAGGGGGAGCAGCTTTTGCAATGCGGGTTTTTGTGAATGGTATCGACTTCAAATGTACCGCTTAACAACAGTGAGGAGAAAGTCAGTCTACGGTTTACATACATATTGCCTTCATGGCCTAGAAACCATTTGAAGACTTCGGCTGCCCCGAGTGTGCCGGCTATTGATGTTGAAAGTGCGTTGACCGGAACAGGGCCGGTATGCTGTTTTCGTGAATGGTCGGTTGGGAATAAACAGGCAAAGCATGCGCTGTTTATTGCCGGTATCATTGAAAATACATACCCGTAGGAAAACTGTGCGGATGCATGGATCATTGGCTTTTTTGTTCGAAGGCAGTATTCGTTTACCGTGTTTCGACCGTCAGGCGATTCACCACCTTCAACAATAACTTCATAGTCGTGGAGTAAGTGGTCAATGTTGTCGCGTGTTATTTTTTCTTCAATAAGTTCAATGCTTATTTCCGGGTTCAACTCGGTCAGCGTTTTTTTCGCAGCTGCGCCTTTGGAGGAGCCAATGTCCTGAGTACGGTAGAGTAACTGTCGGTTGAGGTTGGACAGTTCAACGGTATCGAACTCGATAATCGCGACTCTTCCGATGCCCCCGGCAACCAGAGCCATGAGCAGTGTGGACTTGACGCCACCTGCGCCGATGACGGCAACTGAAGCGCGAGCGAGGCTGTTCTGGCCGTCTTTGCCCCATTCCGGCATGTTTTCCTGGCGATTGTATCGAGCGTCCTTGAAGTCGAATTGCATGCTGCCCTGCCTCGAAAGGAAATAGAAAGAACAAAAATGAAAAGTGAACCCCACAGATTTGATTAAAAATCTGTGGGGTTGGCTGACATGCCAGAGCTTGATGTTATGGGTTACCTGTCAACCGTCACATGCCCGAAAACTTCTGGCAGTACAAGCGCCGCCGCTGACCTCTTCAAGTTCCTCTTGGAAAAGTTCAAGCATTGGGTAGTCCTGGAAAGCACTTTCCAGTGACTCTGTTTCTATTTCTGATTTTCCGATCAGACCTTCCGGTAAACCGCGCAAGTAAATTTTCATTGATGTCCTATCAAATGATTGAATTAAGTTTGTGAGGTATTTTAGTCTGCCGTTATCGGCCCTGAAGATGTCGGGGTGCTTGAGGCGGTGTTGACTATAAAAACTGTGTTCTTGGAGTGTCAATGGTTTTGGTTATACCTTGTTTGATGAGAGGTTGGTGAGTTGGTTATATGGAGTGTGGTTGATGAGTATTGAAAAATTAGGTAGGCAAAGACCTTCTCTTTTTCGTAAGGAGGCGATAGCTTTTGCGGCCGGTAAGACATTTGGCAACTTGCTCGATATACATATAACCAAGCGTTTCGGTTTTACCGCGTTGTGGTTGTGCGTGTTGATTGTCGCGGTCTTGGGGTGGGGGATCGGCTATAGGCAAGGAGGTGCGAATGAGCGCATGGCGCAAGCTGTTTCTCAAGGCGATCAGAAGGTTTCCGGCACTTGCCAGTCGACGCCGCAGGGCAGTGCCTGTGCTGCTCCAGACAGAAGCCAGTGAGTGTGGTCTGGTTTGTCTTGCCATGGTGGCTGGATATTGGGGGGATGCGACGGATTTGATCACGCTGCGTCAGCGTTTCAGTGTTTCTCGCAAAGGTACGTCTCTCAAGAATCTGATCGATATTGCACAACGCCTCAATCTTTTGTCGCGGCCGTTGCGCGTTGAGTTGCAGCAGTTGTCGCAGCTGAAATTACCCTGCATTTTGCATTGGGACATGAACCACTTTGTTGTGCTTGAGAAGGTCACGGACAAGGGGCTGACGGTTCATGATCCGGCGGCGGGCAAACAGACTGTTTCATGGGCGCGGTCCTCCGAGCATTTTACGGGTATCGTGCTGGAGTTGACGCCGGGAGTAATGTTTAAAGCCGTTCAGGCGCAACAGCGCGTCACCTTGCGATCACTCATGGGCAAAGTGGACGGTCTATACATCGGGTTAGCCAGAATTTTGCTGACGGGCATTGTTTTACAGGCGGTCGCTCTGGCTGCGCCGTTTTACCTGCAATGGGTTGTCGACGACGTGCTGGCGGCAGGTGATCGTCCGTTGTTGACGGTGCTGGGCTGCGGATTTCTACTGCTGGTCGTATTGCAGGCGGCAGTGGGACTATTGCGCTCAAGAATGACCGCGGCATTGTCGGCTGACTTGAGCTTTCAATGGATGGGTAATGCATTTTCCCATTTACTGCGGTTGCCGATTCCCTGGTTCGAGAAGCGCCATTTAGGTGACATCACGTCGCGATTTCATGCGATTCAAATCATCCAGAAAAGCCTGACCACTCAACTGATTGAGGGCGTTATAGATGGTCTGTTGGTATTTTCCACGTTGCTGGTGATGTTCTTCTACAGCGCTACTTTGACGTTAATCAGTCTGTGCGCCGTGGCACTTTATGCAACGTTGCGCTGCCTGGTTTTTCAGGCTCAGCGCCAGGCTACAGCGATGCATATTGCTCATTCGGCGAAACAGAGCACGTTGTTGATGGAATCGGCCCGCGGTATTCAAAGCATCCGGTTGTTCGGTCGCGAACAAGTGCGCCGTTATGCATGGAGCAATGCGCTGGTTGATCAGCTCAACGCGGAACTGCGGATCGCTCGTCTGACGATTTCATTTCAGTCGGCCAACTCGCTGCTCTTCAATAGCGAGCGCATTGTAGTGGTGTGGCTCGCGGCGCTGGCCGTCATGGACAACCGTTTTTCCACGGGGATGCTGTTTGCGTTCTTGAGTTACAAGGACCAGTTCAGTCAGCGTATCGCCGGTTTACTCGATAAAATCTTTGAATTACGAATGTTGCATCTACACGGTGAGCGTGTGGCAGACATCTTGTTGGCGGCACCTGAAGAAGAGGGCCAAGCGTGTGAAGTGGATTTATCTCACCGGGATGCCAGCATTCAGTTATGCAACGTCTCGTTCCGTTACGGTGAAAGTGAACCTTACGTACTGCGCAATCTGAGTCTGCACATCCAGGCCGGGCAGTGTGTCGCTATTACCGGGGTTTCGGGTTGTGGCAAGACGACATTGCTCAAGCTGATGTTGGGGCTTTTGACACCGTGTGAAGGCGAGATCCTGATAGGAGGTGTCGATTTGCAACGTCTGGGTTTGAGCAACTACCGGCGCATGACGGGGACGGTGATGCAGGATGATCATTTGTTCACGGGAACGCTCTCGGACAATATCTGTTTTTTCGATACACAGCCTGATCAAGAGAAAGTGACCAGTAGTGCCAGACAAGCGGCGGTTCATGAAGAAATCATGGCAATGCCAATGAATTACAACACGCTTGTAGGGGATATCGGTTCCGGTCTGTCCGCCGGCCAGCGGCAGCGAATACTGTTGGCTCGCGCGCTTTACCGAGCGCCGTCATTGTTGATTCTGGATGAAGCAACCAGTCATCTGGATACCTGGAACGAAAAACTGGTGAATGCGGCGATCGCTCATGAAGACATGACTCGTCTGTTGGTGGCGCATCGTCCGGAAACGATTGCTATGGCGCAGCGCGTGATTACGCTTGAGCAGGGGCAGATCGTGAGTGATGTCGTGCAGCGTGAAGCCGTCTCCACCGCTTTGCATGTTGCCGTCACTGTGCCTGAGGCATCAGGTAACTCCTGATCCCGTGATCGCGGAAGTAGCGTTCAATCACCTTCGGATCCGCGCTGTTCTCGGCAATCGCCACATAGGTATCCGGGCGCAAAAAATAAAAGCCGTTACGCCCCAATCCTGCCGTTTCAAACGCCGGGCGCCAGTCGAACACATGCAGCGGCACATGGTGTTCGTGGCACCAGGCAATCATTTCGTCGCTGGTGTCGCCGTACACATGCACCTGCCAGCACGGCTGTCTCAGCGGTTCGTAATTATCGCCCTCACCATCATGCGCCCACGGCAAGCGGTCACCACCGTGCACATGGCCGGCCGCGCCCTGGCTCAGCGGCATGCCGCGATAGTTGAGGGTGACTTGCGACACCGTGCGAAAAAGGAACTCGCGACTGGCCTCGAACGAGGCCATTTTCGGGATCAGAAACGGTGCCACGCGCATGCGCAGCAGATCGGCCATGCGCCCCTCGGCGGTGACGAAGCTGAAGACTTTGTCGGTGGTCGACACCAGCCGACGGGCGAAGGCCTTGCGTTCGGTTTCGTAGCTGTCGAGCAGGCTCGGTTCGGCGGCACCGCTGAGCACAGCGGCGAGTTTCCACGCCAGGTTGATCGCGTCACCGATGCCGGTGTTCATGCCCTGACCGCCCGCCGGGCTGTGCACATGCGCGGCATCGCCGAGCAGAAACGCGCGGCCACTGTGAAAGTGCTCAGCCACGCGGTGATGCACGCGGTAGGTCGAGAACCAGTGCACGTCTTCGATGTGCACCTTGAGATGGTCGATGGCGCGGCTGCTGACATCGGAAAATTCCAGGGTTTCGGCGCGATCCGCACGTTCGTCACGCACGGTGCCGATCAACCTTGCGCGGCCTTCGCCGGCCAGTGGAAACACGGCGAGAAAGTCCGCTTCATCCAGATCCAGGTGCAACTCGCCGTTCATCGCCGGGCCGCTCGCCTTGACGTCGGCCACGTAGAAAATCTGCTGATAGGTGCCGCCGGGAAAACCGGTGTCGAGGGTTTTGCGCACCACTGAGCGGGCGCCGTCACAGCCGGCCAGATAACAGGCCTGGCAGATTTCCTGCTCGCCATCGGGCAGGCGCAGATGCGCGGTGAGGCCATCGCCGGTTTCCTCGAAACTGTCCAGCGTGGTGTTGCGTTCGACCGTGATGTCATAGTCTTCGAGACGCTCGATCAGCAGCCGTTCATGTTCATCCTGCGGGAAGATTTCGACGAACGCGTAGGGCGTCAGGCCTTCGCCGATGCGGTTCAGCGGCAATTGCGCGACCGGTTTGCCATTGACCCAGAAATTCGCCGCCGCCACCCGATGGCCGTTGCGCACAATAGTGTCGGCGAGGTCCAGTTGCCGGTACAACTCAAGGGTGCGCGCCTGCACCGCCAACGCTCGCGAAGTGGTGCCGGGCGCGGAGGTTTTATCGATGATGCGCACGCGTACGCCGAGTTTGCTCAGCCACAGGGCCAGCACCAGCCCGGTCGGGCCGGCGCCGATGATCAGGACGTCGCTGCGGTTCATGGGCCTGTCCTCCGTTTGCTGTGCAGCAAGTATGGATCAGCAGGAGCGGGTGGCCAGTTGATCGGCCAGACGGAGAAAGGCCCCATGGCGATGAGGCTGTGGGACCTGTTTCAGGTATTCGGCGGGAAGGTATTGGCGGTAGTGAAATTTACCCCCTCACCCCAGCCCTCTCCCCCAAGGGGGCGAGGGGGGGAAAGGGAGCCGATTGGGGGCCTTTCAAAACCTGAGTTCGCCGCGATGGCACACGTCGGTGTACTTCGAAAGAACACCGCAATCAGTCCCGTTTCTTATAAACGGTGAGGGAGAGGGAGCCGATTTTTGTATTTTTTAAGACTTGAGTTCGACTCGATATTTTAGGTCGGTGTAACTTGCAAGAACACCACGGTCAGTCCCCTCTCCCTCCGGGAGAGGGCTAGGGTGAGGGGCTTTTGAGGGTGAGGGCTTTTCAGCCTTAGAAATCGATAGTGCCGGACAACTTGGCAACCCGCGGTTCACCCTGAGTCAGATACCCACCCTGAGCCGATTCCCAGTACTTCTTGTTCGCCAGGTTCTCCACACCCAGACGCACGGTCACGTCTTTCTCCGACACCTTGAACGCATAACGCGCACCCGCATCGAAACGGTTCCAGGTCGGCAGGCTCAGATTGTTCGCCGCATCGGCGTACTGGCCGCCAGTACGCAGCATCCGCGCATTCAGCGCTACGCCCTGCAGACCGGGTACATCCCAGTCAGCGCCGGCGTTGAACTGGAAGGTCGGCACGCCGATCGCACGGTTGCCGTCGTTGGCACCGTTGAGGGTGTTCTTCAGCTCTGTGTCCATCAGGGTCAGGCCGCTGATCAGGCGCAGGCCCTGGATCGGCTCGCCGAACACGTTCATTTCCACACCTTTGTTGATCTGCTCGCCTTCACGCACGTAGGTGCAGGTAGTGGCGCTGTCGATTTCGCAGTAACCATCGCTCGGCTGTTCGATGCGATAAACACCCAGGCTCGCGCCGTAAGTGCCCATGTCGACTTTCACCCCGACTTCGGTCTGCTTGGAACGCGCGGGTGCATAGACTTCGTTGCCGTTGGTCACACGGAATCCGCCAGAACTGGTCGGCGAGGTCGGGCCCTGGGCCAGGCCTTCGATGTGGTTGGCGTAGAACGACACGTGTTCCCACGGTTTGAACACCACGCCGTACACCGGCGTGGTGATCGATTCGTCGTAGCTCGACTTACGATCGCCGCTGCCCCAACTGGCGTAGTTGTAACCTTGCACCACCAGTTGCTGGCGACGCAGGCCGGCGGTGACCAGCAGGCGATCGTCGAAGAAACCGAGGGTGTCGGAAATCGCAATGCTGCGGTTGAAGGTCTTGCCGACGATGCCCGGATCATTCAAGTCGCCGCCGGCAAAATTGCCCACTGGCGACGGGGTTTGCACCGGGTGATAGATGTTATTGGCGTACTGGGTCAGGTCGAAGTCATAGGCGCTGCGCTGTTCGGCCCAGATGCCGGTCAGGCCGAAATTGAGTTTGTGGCTGACCGGGCCGGTGTTGAATTTACCGTTGAGGCCAGCCATCACACTGGTGTTGTCTTCGTCATGGGGAATGAACGAGCCGGTGGTGAACGAAGCGCCGCTGTTGCCGACCAGCGTGGTCGAGTTGTAGCGCCCGACTTCGCGGGTGTGCTTGGCGCCGCCGGCCGCGTAGGCGGTCCAGTTGTCGTTCAGGTCGTACTCGGCGCGGAGCATGCCGAAGGTGTCTTCGATGTCGGTGTAGCCCCACTTCGGCGCATAGTTGGTATCGGCCGACGGCGCGTCCGGAATGTGTGTGGCGGTGCCGAGGTTGACCGAGTTGCGGCCACCGTTGACGCGTTCTTTCTGGTAGGCGAAGTCGCCGGAAATGCGCAGGGCATCGCCGCGATAGTCGAGGCCGATGGCGAACAGTTTCGAGCGCTGGTTCTCGTGATCGATACCGGTGTCGCCTTCGCGCTGGGACAGGTTGATCCGGGCGCCGAAGCGGTTGTCTTCACCGAAACGCTGGCCGATGTCGAAGTGATGACCGATACGGCCTTCGCTGTTGATGTCGGTGGTGTAACGGCGCAACGGCACGTCGCCGGCGCGCTTCGGTTGCAGGTTGACGCCACCGCCGATGCCGGAACCGGTCGGGGTCACGCCGTTGATAAAGGCGTTCGGGCCTTTGAACACTTCCACGCGCTCCAGCGCGTCGGTGGAAATGATCTGCCGTGGCAGCACGCCGTACAGGCCGTTATAGGAAATGTCGTCGCCGTTCAGCGGCAGGCCGCGAATCATGAAGACCTGCGCCTGGTTGGAGAAACCCGAGGCCTGACGTACCGACGAATCGTTGAGCAGCACGTCGGCGACGTTTTCGGCCTGCTGATCCTGAATCAATTGTTCGGTGTAGGACGCGGCGCTGAACGGCACGTCCATCATGTCCTGATTGCCCAGCACGCCGAGCTGCCCACCGCGGGCAACTTGTCCGCCGGAGTAGACCGGAGGCAGGGCACCAGGTGTCGGGGCCTGGGCATTGACGTTGACGTCGTCCAGCACCAGCGCTTTGGTATCGCCTTCGGCGGCGTAAGCAGTGACAGTCAGGGAGCACAGCAGGGCGAGAAGCGTCGGGCGAAACGGGACGGCGAGTCGAGCTGAAGCGGGCATGTAGATACCTGGAGGCGCACGGCCGGTGAGAAAAATAAGGGCGGCGCGGGAACTCCTTGCGCAAATGCGACTCCAGGTGCAAATGATAGATTTTCTCAGTAACGTTTTGCAATCAGTTTGTCATCAGCCGTTGGAAGCTCTATTTCGGGGCACTTGGCGGCGCAGGGAAATGAACATCAAGGGAACAGGGCCAGATCAGCGCAGTCCTAGCCTGCGCCATACCATTGAACGTATGGTGAACCCGGCACAACGGACTGGATGAAGTTACATGCACAACTTTCGATTACCGATCACGCTCGCCGCACTGCTGGTGCTCGCCGGTTGCGCGGGGCAGCGCAGCCAGGAGCCGGTGCCGCGTGCGCCTGCCGAAGTGAAGGCCGAGATTGTGCGGCTGATGCCGGCCAAGACGGCCGATCGGCAAGGCTGGGCTACCGACATCTACGCCGCATTTGCCGCGCAAAACATCAGCCCGACCACGCAGAATCTGTGTTCGGTACTGGCCGTCGCCGAGCAGGAATCCACCTTCCAGGCCGACCCCTCCGTGCCCGGCCTGGGCAAAATCGCCCGCGACGAAATCGATCGCCGCGCCGCCAAAGTGCATATTCCCAGCCTGTTGGTCAGCGGCGCTCTGCAAGTGCGTTCAACCAACGGCAAGACCTACAGCGAACGCCTGAATGCGGCACGCAGTGAGAAAGAACTCAGTGGCATTTTCGACGACTTCATCGGTCGGGTGCCGATGGGCCGCACGCTGTTCGGCGGCTTCAACCCGGTGCACACCGGCGGGCCGATGCAGGTCAGCATCGAGTTTGCCGAGCAACACGCCAAGGATTATCCGTATCCGGTGGACGGCACGATCCGCCGTGAAGTGTTCAGTCGACGCGGTGGCATGTATTTCGGTATCGCGCATTTGCTCGGTTATCCGGTGAGTTATCGCGAGCCGCTGTATCGGTTTGCCGACTTCAACGCCGGTTGGTACGCCAGTCGCAATGCTGCGTTTCAGAATGCGGTCAGTCGCGCTTCGGGCATTCCACTGGCGCTGGATGGCGACCTGATCCGCTACGACTCGATCATGCCCGGCGGCACGGAACTGGCGGTACGCACTCTCGGCAAGTCGCTGGGCATGCGCAACCCGACCATTCGCGATCAGTTGGAGAAGGGCAAAACCCTGGAATTCGAAGAGACCAGACTCTATCAGCGGGTGTTCGAACTGGCGGAGCAAGCGGAGGGGAAAAAGCTGCCGCGTGCGGTGTTGCCGGGGATCGTACTGCAGAGTCCGAAGATCACCCGCAAGCTCACGACGGCCTGGTTTGCCAAACGCGTGGATGAGCGCTACAAGCGCTGCATGGCCAAGGCCGGCTAAAACACACAGACATAAAAAACCCGGCCAAGGGAGCCGGGTTTCTCTGGGTTGTTGCGTTTGCAGCCATGCATTCAGGCAACGCGGCGTTCGAGCAGACGATCCGAACCACCTTCGGCGACGCGGCGTTCGAGCAGACGATCCGAGCCACCTTCGGCGACGCGGCGTTCCAGCAGACGATCCGAACCACCTTCAGCAACGCGGCGTTCCAGCAGACGATCAGCGCCACCTTCAGCCACGCGGCGTTCGATCAGACGATCCGCACCACCTTCAGCAACGCGGCGTTCGATCAGACGATCCGCACCACCTTCAGCAACGCGGCGTTCGAGCAGACGATCCGAACCACCTTCGGCAACGCGGCGTTCGATCAGACGATCCGAACCACCTTCAGCCAAACGGCTTTCGATCAGTTTGTCCGAGCCGCCTTCGGCGATCATGGTGTGGGCCGGGGTGGCGGCGAAAGCGTTGATAGCGAAGATCGAGAAAGCGATGCCGAGAAGGGTTTGGCGTTTCATGATGGTGTGCTCCGGGGTGTTGTTGGTTGGTATGGAGCCGATGTTACGCCGGAGATTTTTTATGAGAACTTCATTGCCGTGATGGTGAACATCGATGTCGATGATGGTCGCCAGAAGCCGCAGATCAGAGCCTTACAGCACCTTCACCGCACGCCCGATCGCCTGAATCGGCCCGGTCGGTTTGCCGATAGGCGAGCCATTGGCACCCTCAAGTGTCAGCTCGAACAACTGATTGGGTTGCAGCGGCGGCAACTTGTCCAGCGGCACCGACAAGGCCTGCCCGGGTTTGACCAGTCCCAGCGAAACCGGCCCTTGCCAGCCGTCAGCCTTGGTCCAGAACTCCAGGGCTTTGTCCGCCGGCACCTCAACCACACCGAGCGGAATCAGCTGAATCTCATGCGAATTGCTCGCCTGGATCACCCAGCCCGGGGCCTTGTCCTGCGGCGCGACCAGCACCACCAGAAAGCTTGGTTTCGGCGTGGTCTGGGTCAACAGGATCGAACCCAAAATCAACGTGGCGGCCAATCCGATAGCACTCAACCCGCGCCAGAGTGGCAGCAGGTTCCACCATGAAGTCGACGGCGCTTTTGCCGTGAGTCGGTCGAGGCTGCGTTCGATGCGCGGCCACAACAGCGCAGACGGTTGCTGCGAGGGGGCAAGATCAGTCAACTCCAGCAGGCGCCGCTCCCAGGCATCCACCGCTGCACGCAGTTCGGGGTCGTTGGGCAAGCGCCGTTGCACCTCGATCCGCTGTTCAAAAGAAAGCGTGCCGAGCACATATTCGCCGGCCAGTTCATCGCGGTCTTGCGCTGATTCGCTGGTCATCCCATGCACTCCCGCAAGGCGTTGAGGCTGCGTTTGATCCACGCTTTGACCGTGCCCAGCGGCGTGTCGAGGCGCGCGGCAATCTGCGCGTGGCTGTAGCCGTCGACATAGGCATGCAGGATGCAGTGGCGGCGTTGCGGCTCCAGTTGCTCAAGGCAACGGTGGATACGCGCCGAATGAACTTGGGCGTCGAAGCCGTCATCGTCTGCAGCCACTTCGTGAGCTTCGTCGAATGGTGTTTCCCGGCCCTGATCGCGTAGCAGATTCAGCGCCAGATGCCGCGTCACCGTGAACATCCAGCCCCGCGCCGAACCGCGTGCCGGGTCAAACCCCGCCGCGCCGTTCCAGATCTTGATGAACGCCTCATGAACGATGTCCTCCGCCAGCGCCGTATCGCGCACCAGACGCTTGGCCACACCGAGCAGACGCGGGCCTTCCTGCACATACAAATCGCGCAGGGCCGCACGCTCGCCACGGGCACAGGCAGCGAGGCGGGCTTCGTAATCGAACGCGGATTCGGCTAAAGGCATGTCGTGCAATCTAGCTCACATTCCGCAAACATCCAGAACACATGATTCCCCTTGTAGGCCTTCGCCTGCTCGCGATAGCGGTGTGTCAGTGATGCATATGTTGGCTGACACTCCGCTATCGCGAGCAGGCGAAGGCCTACAGGGGAGGCGGTAAATCCGGGAATCAGTTCGCCGCCCAGAAAATGTAATCGGCTTGATACTTCACCACTTCCTGCTTGCCCTTGTTCGCCGCCGTGCATTCGCTGCCCGGTGCCACGCCACCCTTGAGAGCGACGCGCTGGATGTAACTCACGCCGTTCATCGCGCCTTTGCCTTCGGCCGGATTGGCCTTGACCAGTTGATAGGGCAGGTTGCCCGGGCTGGACGGCGCCACGGCCAATTGCGTGCCGGTGACTTTCGAACCGTCCTTGGCCTGCCAGGTAGCCGGCGGGCCAAAGTAGGTGCCGACCTGCTTGCCGCTGCGATCATTGAGCACCGCTTTCGGGCCGACGAAGGTCCACTCGGTCTGCCCGGGCGCATTGGCTTTGTCCCGGCATTCGTAGGTGATCTCACCGACGCCGGTGGTTTCCATCGCGATCTTGTGGCCGTCAGGGACTTTGATCGCGTCGGGATAGCTGCTTTGGGCGAAGGTCGTCGAGGACAGGGCGAGCAAACCGGTGAGGCCAATCAGCTGGGTGATGTTCATCAGTGTTATCTCCGAAAAGGGTAGACCGCTGACAGCCGAAGAGGGCTGTTACAGGGACTACCCGTGGCGGAGGTGTTTGGATGCAGTGCCTGAAAAATATTTTTTGGACCACTTCTATACCTGTGGGAGCTGGCTTGCCAGCGATAGCGGTGGGTCAGCGAAGGGGATGTCGACTGACCCGGCGCCATCGCTGGCAAGCCAGCTCCCACAGGGTTTTGTGTCGGGCTTCAGGCCGGAGGCGTTCAAGAGCTCTTGGGTGTAGGGATGTTTGGGCGCGGCGAAAATCTCGCGCGACGAACCCTGCTCAACCACCTTGCCATCCTTGATCACCATCAAGTCATGCGCCAACGCATGCACCACCGCCAGGTCATGGCTGATAAACAAATAGGTCAGCCCATGCCTGATCTGCAATTGCCGCAACAACTCCACCACCTGTTTCTGCACCGTACGATCCAGCGCCGATGTCGGCTCATCGAGCAGAATCAGCGCCGGTTCCAGCACCAGTGCGCGGGCGATGGAGATTCGCTGGCGCTGGCCGCCGGAAAACTCGTGGGGATAACGATGGCGGCTCTGCGGGTCGAGGCCGACTTCCTCCAGCACCCGAATCACCGCCGCCTCACGCTCGGCCTCGGTGCCGATGCCGTGAGTCAGCAAGCCTTCGGCAATAATCTGCTGCACTGACATCCGTGGGCTGAGGCTGCCGAACGGGTCCTGGAACACCACTTGAATCTGCCGCCGCAACGGCCGCATCAAACGTTGATTGAGCAAGCTCAGTTGCTTGTTACCAAAACGGATATTGCCCTCGGACTCGACCAACCGCAGGATCGCCTGACCCAGCGTCGATTTACCCGAACCTGACTCACCGACAATACCCAAAGTCTTGCCCCGTTGCAGGGTGAAACTCACGCCGTCCACCGCTTTGATGTAATCCTGCTGGCGGCTGAACAACGCCTTGGGCAACGGAAACCACACCTTCAAATCATCAACTTCGAGCAGGTTGTGATCATACTCACTCGGCACCGGCCCGCCGCTCGGCTCAGCCTCGATCAACAAGCGGCTGTAAGGATGCTGCGGCGCGCGAAACAACGCTTCGCAATCCGCCTGCTCGACGATTTCACCATGGCGCATCACGCACACCCGTTGCGCGATGCGCCGCACTAGATTGAGGTCATGGCTGATCAGCAACAGCGACATGCCAAGGCGTTGCTGCAACTCGATCAGCAACTCGAGAATCTTCTGCTGCACCGTGACGTCGAGCGCCGTGGTCGGCTCATCGGCGATCAACAGCTCCGGCTCATTGGCCAGCGCCATGGCGATCATCACCCGTTGCCGCTGACCACCGGAGAGTTGATGTGGATAGGCTTTCAAGCGCTGCAACGGCTGGCGAATGCCGACCAGTTCCAGCAGCTCCAGAGTCCGTTCGCGGGCAGCGCGACCCTTGAGGCCTTTGTGAATCTCCAGTACTTCGCTGACTTGCTTTTCCACCGTGTGCAACGGATTGAGCGATGTCATCGGCTCCTGAAAAATCATCGCAATGCGGTTGCCGCGCAAACCGCGCATCTGCTGCTCGCTGGCGTGCAGTAAATCCACGCCGTTGTAGCGGATCGCGCCGCTGCTGCTGACGTTCTTGCCCGGCAATAAACGCAGAATCGAATGCGCCGTCACCGACTTGCCCGAGCCGGATTCACCGACCAGTGCCAGACATTCGCCACGGCGAATATCCAGGTTCAAACCGTGCACCACTTCTTGCCCGGCGAAGGCCACGCGCAGATCGCGGATCTCGATCAAATTGTCGTTCATCTCAGCTCCGGGGATCGAATGCATCACGGCAAGCCTCACCAATAAAAACCAACAAGGACAGAATCAGTGCCAGGGCAAAAAACGCCGTCAGCCCTAGCCACGGCGCTTGCAGGTTGCGCTTGGCCTGACCGATCAATTCGCCCAGCGACGCGGTGCCAGCCGGCATGCCGAAGCCAAGAAAATCCAGCGCAGTCAGCGTCGCAATCGCACCAGTCAGAATGAATGGCAGATAGGTGAGGGTGGAGGTCATCGCGTTGGGCAGAATATGCCGGCACATCAGCTCGTTGTCGGTCAGACCCAGCGCTCGCGCGGCTTTGACGTATTCCAGATTGCGCCCACGGAGGAACTCGGCGCGCACCACATCGACCAGCGCCAGCCAGGAAAACAGCGCCATGATCCCCAGCAACCACCAGAAACTCGGCGAGACGAAGCCGGACAGAATGATCAGCAGGTACAGCACCGGCAACCCCGACCAGATCTCCAGCACCCGTTGCCCGAGCAAGTCGACCCAGCCACCGTAATAACCCTGCAACGCCCCGGCAACGATGCCGATCAACGCACTGATGCCGGTGAGGATCAGCGCAAACAGAATCGAAATCCGCGTGCCGAAAATCACCCGCGCCAGCACATCGCGCGCCTGATCATCGGTGCCCAGCCAGTTGCTTGCTGACGGTGGACTCGGCGCTGGTTCGCTGAGATCGTAATTGACCGTGTCGTAACTGAACGGGATCGGCGGAAACAACATCCAGCCGCCCTGATCCTCGATCAGTTTGTGTACATAGCTGCTGGCGTAATCCGGCTGAAACGGCAACTCGCCGCCGAAATCGGTTTCCAGATAATCGCTGAGGATCGGGAAGTAAAAAGCGTTGTGATAGCGAATCACCAACGGTTTGTCGTTGGCGATCAGCTCACCGCCGAGACAAATCAGGCACAGGCCGACAAACAGCCACAGCGACCAGCGTCCGCGCCGGTTGGCCTTGAACTGCGCAACACGACGCTGGCCGAGAGGAGAAAGTGTGAACATCAGGCAGTCCTCGCCGAGAAGTCGATGCGCGGGTCGAGCAGGGTGTAGCAGAGATCGCCGATCAGCTTGATCAACAGGCCGAACAGGGTGAACAGGAACAGCGCACCGAACACCACCGGGTAATCCCGCGACACCGCCGCCTCATAGCTCATGCGCCCGAGGCCATCGAGGTTGAAGATGGTTTCGATCAGCAGGGAGCCGGCGAAAAACACCTCGATCAGTGCTGACGGCACACCGGCCACCACCAACAGCATGGCGTTGCGAAACACATGGCCGTAGAGCACGCGCCTCTCGGTCAAACCCTTGGCCCGCGCGGTGATCACGTACTGGCGGCTGATCTCGTTGAGGAAGCTGTTCTTGGTCAGAATCGTCAGCGTGGCGAAGCCGCCAATCACCAGCGCCGTCACCGGCAACACCAGGTGCCAGAGGTAGTCGCCGACCTTGCCCAAGGTGCTGAGGCTGTCGAAGTTATCCGAGACCAGCCCCTGCACCGGAAACCAGTTGACGTAGCTGCCGCCGGCGAACACCACGATCAACAGAATCGCAAAGAGGAACGCCGGCATCGCATAGCCGATGATGATCGCCGTGCTGCTCCAGACATCAAACGCGCTGCCGTTCCTGATCGCTTTGCGAATGCCCAGGGGGATCGAAATCAGGTAAGTCATCAACGTCGCCCACAACCCCAGCGACAGCGACACTGGCAGCTTCTGCACAATCAGATCAGTGACCTTGGCGCCGCGAAAGAAACTGCTGCCCAGATCCAGCTGCGCGTAGTTTTTCAGCATCAGCCACAGGCGTTCGTGCATCGGCTTGTCGAAGCCGTAATGGTGTTTGATCTCCTCGATCAACGCCGGATCGAGGCCACGGCTGCTGCGGCCCGCGCCGCCAACCGCAGTAACCTCGCCACCACCGCCCATGCTGTGCCCGCCGAAGCCTTGCAAGCGGGCGATGGCTTGCTCCACCGGCCCACCCGGCGCAGCCTGCACAATCAGAAAATTCACCACCAGAATGCACAACAGCGTCGGGATGATCAGCAGCAAACGTCGACTCAGATAACGCAGCATGTCACTGGCCCCCCGCAAGCTGAGTGTGCATCTGCTGGGTGGTCAACGCCTTGGCCGAGACCTCCCACCAGGTGTTGAGGCCTTCGTCGTACGCCGGTTGCACGGGCGGCATGCCGAAGCGGTTCTGATACACCGTCGGCGTGCCTTTGGAGTAGTAGTTGGGAATCATGTAGTAACCCCATTGCAGCACCCGGTCGAGGGCGCGGGCGTAATGCACCATGGCCTCGCGGGTGTTGGCCTGAACCAGTCCGTCGATCAATTGATCGACCGCCGGGTTGGCCAGCACCATCGAGTTCGAACTGCCGACTTGCGTGGCGCTTTGCGAGGCGTACAGGCTGTACAACTCGCGGCCGGGAGAGACGATCGGATCGCCGCTGCGAGGGAAAGCGACGACGATCATGTCGTAGTCGCGGGCGTTGAGGCGGTTGATGTATTGCGCCGAATCGATGCGCCGCAAATTCAGCGTGATGCCAATCTGCGCGAGGGTGCGTTTGAACGGCAGCAGCATGCGATCGAAGCCGCCCTGACCGTCGAGGAAGGTGAACTCCAGCGGCTCGCCAGCAGCGTTGACCAGACGATTGTGTTGCGGCGTCCAGCCAGCCTCGGCGAGCAGCTTCAGCGCTTGCAGTTGTTTGTCGCGGATGTAGCCGCTGCCATCGGTTTTCGGTGCCACATACACGGTCGTGAAAACTTCGTCGGGAATCTGTCCGCGCAGTGGTTCGAGGATCTTCAATTCTTCGGCATCAGGTAGCGCGGTGGCGGCCATTTCGCTCTTCGGCCAGAAGCTGTTCTGGCGCACGTAGAAACCGCGCATCATCTGTTTGTTGGTCCACTCGAAATCCCACAGCAGGCTGATCGCCTGACGCACGCGGCGATCCTTGAAGAACGGGTTCTGCATGTTGAATACGAAGCCCTGAGCGGCGGTGGGTTTGTCCGGAGCGAGGATCGACTGCTGCAAGCGGCCGTCGCGCAACGCCGGGCTGTCATAGCCGACCACATAACCAGACGAGGAGAACTCGCGGTTGTAGTCGAACGCGCCGGCCTGCAACAGTTGCCGGGCGACGTCGGTGTCACCGTAGAAATTCACCGTGAGGGTGTCGAAGTTGTACATCCCGCGACTCACCGGCAGGTCCTTGCCCCACCAGTCCGGATCGCGCTCGAAACTGATGCTGCGCCCGGCGTCGACTTTGCTGACCCGGTACGGTCCGCTGCCCAGCGGTGGCTCGAAACCGCCGCCATTGGCGAAGTCGCGGGTTTTCCACCAATGCTCGGGGACGATGCGCATCGTCGCCAGGTCCAGCGCCAAGGTGCGGTTGAGATTGTTCTTGAAGGTGAAGCGCACCTGCCGCGGGCCTTCGATCAGCACGTCCTGCACATCGGCGTATTGCTGGCGATAACTCAAGCTGCCCTTGGTCATCAGCAGGTTGAAGGTGTAGCGCACGTCTTCGGCGGTGATCGGCGCGCCGTCGGCGAAACGTGCTTTTGGATTGAGGGTGAAACGCACCCACAAGCCTTCGGGGTCGCGCTCGATCTGTTGCGCGACCAGTGCGTAAACGGTGTAGGGCTCGTCGAGCGAACGGAACGCCAATGGCGAGTACACCCAGTCGTTGACCTGCACCACGGAAATGCCCTGATCGGCATAAGGGGTGATGTAGTTGTACTGGCCGATCTCCATCGACGCACGGCTGAGCGAACCACCCTTGGGCGCCTTGGGATCGACGAAATCGAAGTGCTGGAAGTTCGCCGGGTACTTCGGCGCCTCGCCGTACACCGTCAGCGCATAACTGCCGCCGGCCAGCGCCGAGGTGCCGGTGCACAGCAGCGCACTGCCCAAAAGCAGGCCCGCCATGTTGCGCAAAAAACTCATGAAGTCACTCCTGAAAATCCCTGAAGGAACCCGGTCCCCATGTGGGAGCTGGCTTGCCAGCGATAGCGGTACGTCAGTGAAGTAAATGTCGACTGATACGACGCTATCGCTGGCAAGCCAGCTCCCACAGGGTTTTGCGGTGCTCGCTCTTTAGAAGTGGTAAGTCATGCGCGCAAACAAGGTGCGGCCCAGCGGATCGGTGTAGCGCGGGTCATAGCCGCTCTGAAAGTTGTAGGCCTGGTTGGAGAACGGCGGGTTGCGGTCGAACACGTTCTTCATCCCGGCATCGACATCCAGCACCTTGTTGAAGGTGTAGCCGGCCGACAGGTCCCACACCGAATACGACGCCACGCGCGCGTGGGTGTCGCGGTCGTAGTCGTTGTAACCCGTGGTGAAGCGGTTGGTCAGTGCCGCCCGCGCCGCGCCGAAGGTCCAGCTGCCGGTGAGGTTGTGCTTCCAGCGCGCGATCACGCCGTCACCCTGAAAGTCGCCAACCTTGTCGGTGAACGGGCCCTTGATGGTGCTCTGGAAGTCGTACTCGTCCACATAGGTGCCTTGCAGGCCCAGACCGAACTGACCGTACGGCGTGTTCGGGAAGCGGTAATCGAGCGACACATCGACACCGTTGGTTTCGACAATGCCGAGGTTGGCGTTACCGGTGACGATGTAGTTGAGCGTGCCGTCGGCGTTGCGCACGAAGCGGTCCGGGTAGGAGCCGGCCTGATCAAACACGGTGGATTCCGGGAACGGCTGGATCTGGTTGGAGATGTGAATCCACCAGAAATCCAGACCCACCGACAAGTTGTTGATCGGCTGATACACGAAGCCCAGCGTCACGTTGCGCGCCTTCTCCGGGGCCAGATCCTCGTTGCCGCCGATCTGGTGGAGGAACTGCTGACCGCAATCGCGGCCGCCGTTGCCGCCCGGTTGCACCACACCGCCGGTACACAGCACCGGGTCGTTGTAGTAGCCCTGGGTGAAGGTGATGCTGCGTGGCGAATACAGCTCGTACAGCGACGGCGCACGGAAACCTTCGCTGTACGCGCCACGCACCACCAGCTCTTTCAACGGCTGATAACGGAACGAGTATTTCGGGTTGGTGGTGCTGCCGAAGTCGCTGTATTTGTCGTGGCGCACGGCGGCGGACAGTTCGAGGCTGTCGAGCACCGGCACGTTGATTTCCGCGTAGGCGGCTTTGACGCTGCGGTCGCCTTCGACGCTGCCGGCCGGGTCGATACCGAGGCTCTGAATGTCGCCGGCGAACGACTCGAAGTCCTGATGGAATTTCTCTTTGCGGTACTCGCCGCCCAGCGCCAGACCGGACGGGCCGGCGCCGAACCAGTCGCCGATCTCGCGGCTGATGCGTCCGTCAAAACCGGCCACACGGCCAACGGCAGTGGAGTAGGCGCCGTGGTACGCCGCGTCGTCGATGTACTGCTGTCCGGCAGCGGATTGCGGGCCGAACGGGTTGAGCAAACCACTGGCCAGACCATTGATCATCGCCTGATCGCTGACAAAGCCATTGGTGACGCTGGAGACGATTTTGTTCTGGTTGTACGAGGCGCCGACGTTGTAATCCCAGCCGGCGACCAGACCATCGAAACTGAGCAGGAAGCGCTGGCTGGTGTTCTGGTCTTTCGATTCACGCGGGCCGGCAGCGGTTTCACGCCAGTTGACGTCCACCGGTTGGGTCGGGTCGAGGGCGAAATCGGTGGGCGCCGGTGTGATGCCGTTGCCGGGATAGTAGGGCGACGAGGAATCGAGGCTCAGACCGGTCAACGGCGCAGGGCCGATCGCCGTGGCGTTGTTGTTGCGCGACCAGAAGTACTCGAGGTTGACGTTGTGATCGTCGCCGAGTTTGCCGGTGGTCTTGCCGAAGAACGAAGTCTTCTCGGTCTGCGGCACCAGGTCGATGTATTCACGGGTGCTGAAGCGGCACAAGCCGTCGCGGGCGATCAGGTTGGGGCCGTTGCAATTGCTGTTGGCCAACGGGTTGGTGGCGTTGCCGTTCTGGCTGTAGTTGCCGGGGAATGCGGTGCCGGAAGTCTGATCGAGACCGCGACCGGGGGCGTAGTCGGTGGCGAACGAGCGATCGTTGGCGTCGAGGTTCTGCTGCTTGTTGTAGTTGAACACGCCGAGCACGTTGAAGCGGTCTTCTTCCAGATCGCCGTAGCCCCAACTGGCGCTCATGTCTTTGGTTTGGCCGCCGCCGCTGTGGGTCGGGGTTTCGCCGCCGAGCGTCAACTGGCCGTCGGTCAGGGATTTCTTGGTGATGAAGTTGATCACACCGCCGATGGCGTCGGTGCCGTACAGGGCCGAGGCGCCGTCACGCAGCACTTCCACGCGTTCGATGGCGGCAAACGGGATCATGTTCAGATCCACCGCGCCGCCGGCCGAGTTGGTCCCCGACAAGGCGTTGTTGGCCAGGCGTCGGCCGTTGAGCAGCACCAGCGTCTTGTTCGCGCCGATGCCGCGCATGTCGGCGAACGAGGCGCCGCCAGTCGCCGCGCCCACGGAGCCTGCGCTGTTGTTGATCGACTGGCTGCCAGTGATGCGCTGCACCATTTCGGCGGTGGTGGTCACGCCCTGTTTGCGCAGCTCATCGGCCTTGAGAATGGTGATCGGCACCGCCGTTTCCGCATCGACCCGGCGAATCGCCGAACCGGTCACTTCCACCCGTTGCAGTTGCGTGGTCGGCGCAACCACCGCCGCAGCCGCCGGGACGCTAGCGTTGTCGTCCTCGGCTGCCTGCACAGTCCCGGCGCCCGTCCCCATGGCCACCAGATACAACGGAACAAAACGGTGGCGAGAAATCGTGGCCACCAAAGGTTTGAGCGTGAAGCGTGGAGTGTTCATCAGCATGGTTATTTCCGACTTTTTAGACGTTATCGAATTGGCCTTGTGAGCCCCTCATTGCTCCGCTATCGGTGATACCGCGTGCGGAAAACCACTTTCATCAAGCAAGCCGATCCCCTCCGAAAACGCGTGGCGTTTTTCGGTCGGCTGGTTGCGACAGGATTCAGCGGGCGGTGCCGGGCGCGTCTTTCACTGCGCGCCCGGCACCGTACTCAGTGGGTGGTCATCACCGAAATCTTGGTAATGCCCGAGCGTTCGATCGACGCCATGGCCTTGGCCACCTGGCCGTAATTGACGGCGGAGTCGGCCTGCAACTGCACGCGGACTTCGGCGTCCTTGGCCTTGACCTCCTTGAGGCTGGCTTCCAGCGATTCCGGGGCCAACTCGGTCTTGGCCAGATAGAACTTGCCGTCCTGATCGACGCTGACCACCACCGGGTCTTTCTTTTCGGCGGGGGCGACGGCGTCGGTTTTCGGCAGATTCACTTTGATCGCGTTGGTCATCAGCGGCGCGGTGACGATGAATACCACCAGCAGCACGAGCATCACGTCGACCAGTGGCGTGACGTTCATTTCGCTGAGCACTTCATCGCTGTCTTGAGTGGAGAACGACATCAGCTGGCCTCCCGCACGGCGGCTGTGGTTTTGCTGGCGATGGCCTGACGGCTGATGGAAAACGCACTGCGCGAGGCGAGGGCGTCGAAGTCGTGGGCGAAGTCATCCATGTCTGCCGAAGCCAGTTTCAAGCGGCGCAGGAAGAAGTTGTAAATCAGCACCGCCGGCACCGCGACGGCGATACCCACTCCGGTGGCGATCAGCGCGTGACCGATCGGCCCAGCCACGGCTTCAAGGCTGGCCGAGCCGGTTTCGCCGATACTTTTCAGCGCTTCCATGATTCCCCACACGGTGCCGAACAGGCCAATGAACGGCGCGGTGCTGCCGATACTGGCGAGGATCGCCTGGCCGTTTTCCAGCGAGCGGCGTTCCTTCTGGATCTGCTGGCGCAGGTTGCGTTCCAGGCGATCCGAGCGGTTGATGGTGTGTGCCAGTTGTTGCGTGGTGCGCGGCGAGTCTTCCACCAGCAGCGCTTCGAAACCGCTGCTGGCAATGCGCGCCAGCGAGCCCGGATACTGGCTGGCGTGTTCGGCGGCAGTGAGCAGATCCGGCGCGCCCCAGAAGGCTTTGGTGAACTGTTTGTTCTGCGCTTTCTGCCGCAGGTACTGCGCCGACTTGACCAGCAGGATCGCCCAGCTGACCACGGAAAACAGCACCAGACCCCAGAGCACGCCGGGGACAATCATCGAAGACAAATCGTTCATGGTGATACCTCGCTTGCGTTATTCGGTTGTGCGTTGATTGAGCGTTCGGTTATTGCGGCAATTTGAAATCGATGGTCTGGTTGGCGAAGCCGTCGATCGGCGTGTCACCGCGTTTGGCCGGAATAAATTTCCAGTTCTTCACGGCGGCAACAGCCGCGTCATCCAGTTGCGGTTTGCCGCTGGATTTGGTCACCGTCACCGAGCCGGCGCGACCATTGGCCAGCACCTGAATGCGCAGCACCACGCTGCCTTCCCAGTTGCGCCGCAGGGCCAGCGACGGGTATTCCGGCGGCGGGTTGCCGAGGCTGGCGAGACCGGAAATCGCTGCCGATTCCTTGACCGGACCCGGCGCGGCGGCAGGGGCCGGCGGTGCGCTCGGGTGGCCGGGGCAGCGGGTGCAGCCGGTTGTGCCGGGGCCGGTGGAGCTTTCGGCGGCTCGACCTTTTTCACCGGTTTCGGCTTCTCGACCGGTTTTGGTTTTTCGATCGGCTTGGGCTTCTCCACCGGTTTCGGCGGTGGCTTGACCGCGTCCTCGTCTTCCACCGGTTGTTCAGGTTCCGGCGGTGGTGGAGGAGGCGGCGGTGGCGGCGGTTCCGGAGTGGGCGGTGCCGGTGGCGTCGGGCTGGTCAGCTCGACGGTCATTTCCGGAATCTGCGGTGGCGTTGGCAATGGCTGTGTTTTCGATTGCTGGAGAAACCACCAGGCGCCGCCATGTATCAGCGCTGACACCGCCACCAGCAACACCATCTGCTGTTTATTCAGACCACCGGGTTGCGAGGTATTGGCTTTAAACGCCGGCCTGCCCGGTGGCGGCGGAATTGGCGCTTCCCGCAACGGCCCCGGGAGGGTTCTGTGCTTTACCGCATCGTTCATTAAAGCTCCCTCGGGTTGATGAAGGGCAATAAGGTGCCGTCCGAACATCCAGGGGATATTCGAGTGGGTGGGTGTAACTTTCTTCAAGGTGCGCAGAAGCCGATAGTTGAACTATCCGGTTAACAAGGCTTGTGCAAACTTACTGGCTTGGCGTCATCGACTTCGAGTGTTCATTAGCCATTCCCTGGTTGTTCTTCTATTACGTGAGCGCACTGTCGGTGTCTCATGCTTGTTACACATAGCAACCGCTGTGCCACATGTTGCTGAAATGTAGAGTGCGTATTTCATGAGTGTTACCCATGTCGCATTTATATAAGTTTTACCCTTGTCGTGGTTTTTCCATGGCGCGCAGATTGCCGTTACTCCGGTTGAGGGAGCTTTTTCACAGGCGAGTCAGGCTGTGCGCCATATCACGCGGGTTGGCGGGATAGAGCGGCTGCGCAACTGGCGGCCAAGGCACTTGCTGGTGCGCGGCGGACTGAATTGGTGCGGGTCAATGTTTTAGCGGCTCACGGGGCATGTTCCTTGTTGTTGTTTAAATGAAATCACTGTTTTAAGTATTGAATAGTGCAAGCCCGTGGAGCAGTTTTGGTGCACTTGCAATGGCACTAAAAGTTATTGTTCGACAATCCTGCTGTCGTTCGATGCACACTGCATTTTTGCAATAACTACCCGAGTCTTATTTAAAAAATAAATAGCACGCTGCCGTCGGCCAATAACTCATTGCCGAACGCAGTGCGCTGTCGAGGTGTCAGGTAATAAAGTAAGAGTGAAGGTAGCCGGGACTGTTCGGATGAACTCGGCGGCGAACGGATAAATGCAAAGAGGCTGTGATGCGGCAAAGCGTTTGAAGATTCACGCGGTGAACTCCTTGTTGCCAGCTCGGATACGCGAACTTTTGGTTCGGTATCGCACCTTACAAGAACGCGGATAGCGTTCGATGATTGCTCTTGGTGCGGGATGGG